>Ga0209721_1000214_pt1 | contig 57795 bp, 38 predicted proteins | sample TshhotsprinmetaG_FD_184139 | JGI IMG/M metagenome (GOLD analysis project Ga0209721, IMG submission 184139) | Hot spring microbial communities from South Africa to study Microbial Dark Matter (Phase II) - Tshipise hot spring metaG (SPAdes)... | ecosystem: Environmental > Aquatic > Thermal springs...
AAACCCTCCCGTACACGGCCTATGTTCACCTCAGGGAGTCGCCAGGGTAACCCGTTTGCCCCCGGCGCCCGCCCGAGGCATCACCTCACCGACCGGCCATCACGGAACTTTGCGGCGGCGCATCAGCGCGAGTTCACCCTGCAGGCGATCGCGTTCGGCGAGCACCTCACGATAGGCCGCCTCGGCGGCGATCTGGGCTGCGCGAGCCGCATCCCGTTCCACGGTCAGCGCAAACACCCGGCGCCGCATGACCAGCAGATCCTGCTCAGAGCGGAAGGCCCGGCTGTGCGCGTCAGCCGCATCACTGCGCCGTGCGACCAGCTCACCCTGTAGCCGATCGCGCTCCCGGCGCACGAGCGCCAGCTCGTTGAGCAACAGGCTGAGCCGCGGAACGAGCACTCCGCCGGCGATGATCACCCCCAGAAACACGCCCAGAAGCACGGCGATTACTGCAAGCACAACCCCCCCTTTCCCTACGGACCACCGGGAGATGTTGCCGTGCCGAAAGCGCTGCTGCTTGTGGTAGTGAAGATGTAGGCGAGATCATGGTGCAGAGCCTGGTTCAAAACGGACGCGGCAGCGACATTATACTGCAAAATTGATATCTATGCGCATCCATCCTGAAAGGTGCGTGTTCACATCAGCCATCCATACGGCTGCGCCGCACAACACCGGAATGAACATATTTGTTCTTGGGAGGGCTTCGCCCTCCCAAACCCTCCCGCGGGCGGGTTGTTTCCTGGGAGGGCGTAGGGGCGCGGCGGCGCCGCGCCCCTACTACACCCAAACCCTCCCGCGGGCGGGCTATTTTCACCTCAGCCAACTGCAAGGGGCTTCTTCGCCAGCGCCGTCTGCATAACCGGCTGCTGGGGGGCCTTCTGGCTACTGGCGCGCTCGACCAGCACCACCAGCGAGCGCGGCTGGATCTGGTAGACCTCGCTGCTGGGCACGCGCCCGCCGTTCTGATCGAGATCAGCAGTGTCCACCAGCACTTCCCAGACCGGGTTATCGGGCCAGTCGGGAAGGATGAAAGCGATCGGATCGTGGCTGGCATTGAAGAGGATCAGAAAGACCTCATCGTGGATGGCCTCCCCACGTTCGCCCTGCTCACGCATCACGCGACCGTTGAGCAGCAATCCGAAGCAGCGCAACTCGGGGTTGTTCCACAGCGCCGGGCCGATCTCCTGCCCATCGGGGCTGAGCCACTCCACATCATACTCGACCCCCACCGGCGCGAGGGGACCCTGGAAGAAGTTGCGTCGGTGCAGTATCGGATGCCGCCGGCGCAGGGCGATCACGCTCCGCGTAAAGGCTAGCAGTTGCTCGGCCTCCGGGTCGGGCGACCAGTCGAGCCACGAGAGGCTGTTGTCCTGGCAATAGGCGTTGTTGTTGCCCTGCTGGGTGCGCCCGCGCTCATCGCCTGCCAGCAGCATCGGCGTGCCCTGTGAGAGGAGCAGGGTCGCCAGAAAGTTGCGCATCTGCCGCAAACGCAACTCGCGGATGGCCGGATCGTCGGTCGGCCCCTCGACACCGCAGTTCCACGAGTTGTTGTGCTCGTCACCGTCGCGATTCTCCTCACCGTTGGCCTGGTTGTGCTTCGTGTTGTAGCTCACCAGGTCGCGCAGGGTAAAGCCATCGTGCGCGGTGACGAAGTTGATGCTGTGGTAGGGCCGGCGACCATTGTGCCGGTACAGGTCCATCGAACCCATGATCCGCGAGGCAAACTCGGCGGCCTGACCCGCGTCCCCCTTCCAGAACTTGCGCACATTGTCGCGATAGCGACCATTCCACTCCGCCCAGGGTGAGGGGAACCGCCCCACCCAGTACCCATCGGGGCCAAGATCCCACGGTTCGGCAATCAGTTTGACCTGGCAGAGCACAGGGTCCTGCTTGATCATATCGAAAAAGGCGCTGGGACGGTCACCCTCGTAAACCCCACGGACGAGCGTGCGCGCCAGGTCGAAGCGGAAACCGTCAACGTGCATCTCCTGCACCCAGTAGCGCAGGCTATCCATCACCAACTGCAACACCCGGGGATAGGTGGTGTTCAGGCTATTGCCGGTTCCTGTGTAGTCGAGGTAGTAGCGCGGGTTGTCAGGAACGAGCCGGTAGTAGGCAGCGTTGTCGATCCCCCGAAAGCAGAGCGTCGGCCCGAGCTGGTTGCCCTCGCCCGTGTGGTTGTACACCACATCGAGGATCACCTCGATCCCTGCGGCGTGCAGGTTCTTGACCATCTGCTTGAACTCGTTGACCTGCGCGCCCGGCTCGCTCACACTGGCATAGCGCGGATCAGGCGCGAAGTAGCCCAGGCTCTGGTAGCCCCAGTAGTTGGTCAGGCCCTTGTCAATCAGGTGCTGATCATCAATGAAATGGTGCACCGGCAGCAGTTCGACCGCGGTCACCCCCAGACGCTGGAGATAGGCAATAGCCGCCTCAGAACCCAGACCGGCATACGTGCCCCGGAGTTCGGGCGGCACGTCGGGATGGCAGCGCGTGAAGCCCTTGACATGCAACTCGTAGATCACCGAGTCGTGCAAGGGGGTGTTGGGGCGCCGCTCATCGTCCCACGCAAAGCGCGGGTCAATCACCACCGAGCGCAGGGTGTAGGGGGCGCTGTCGCGCTTGCCAATTGTCAGATCGGTATAGGGGCTACCGATGCGGTAGCCATAGAGCGCGTTGTCCCAGTTCAGGCGCCCGTAGAGGGCGCGGGCATACGGGTCTGTCAGCAATTTGTGCGGATTGAAGCGATGCCCGTGCGAGGGGTTGTAGGGGCCATAGACTCGGTAGCCGTACAACTGCCCCGGCCCCAGGCCCGGCACATAGCCGTGCCAGACATCCTCGCTGCGCTCGGGAAGCGCCAGACGTTCGGTTTCGCGCTCAGCGGTTGGTCCATCGAAGAGGCACAACTCAACCCGCGTGGCATGGGCCGAGAAGAGCGCGAAGTTCACCCCCTGTCCATCCCAGGTGGCGCCCAGGGGATACGGCTTACCGGGCCAGATTGCAGGCATGCTTCGCTCCGCTCAAGGCATTCGAAGTATCTATCCCCAGCCTGAGGTGAACATACGGGGAAACCGGGTTTCCCCAACCCCCTCCCTGCGGGGAGGCGCCCGGTTCCCTCCCCCAGCGGGGGAGGGCCAGGGAGGGGGCGGCCCTCCCAGAGATACCCCATATTCATCGCGGCGGTGTGCGCCATGCGCATGACCGTCTGAGGTGAACATACGGGGAAACCGGGTTTCCCCATGCCCCTCCCTACGGGGAGGCGCCCGGTCCCCTCCCCCAGCGGGGGAGGGCCAGGGAGGGGGCGGCCCCTTCCCAAAGACGCCCCATGGTCATCGCGGCGGTGTGCGCCATGCGCATGACCGTCTGAGGTGAACATACGGGGAAACCGGGTTTCCCCATGCCCCTCCCTGCGGGGAGGCGCCCGGTCCCCTCCCCCAGCGGGGGAGGGCCAGGGAGGGGGCGGCCCTCCCAAAGATACCCCATGCTCATCGTGTCGTTGTGCGGCGCAGCCGCATGGACAACTGGTATGGTTCAGACCTGCGTGAGCATCCGGCCTTCATCTCCACGCCTCGACAGTCCTCCAGGCCGGGTGTGTGGAGGTGGAGAAGGAGATGTTGAGTGACTGTACGACTGTACTGGTAAAACGCCCGCTTCTGACGCCCCGCGCTTACACGGCGTATGATACCATGGGCGCTACCGCTCGCGCCTGTCTGGAATACCTGGAATTGACCATGCCCCCGATCCGTATCACCTCCTGGAACGTAAACGGCATCCGATCCGTCGCGCGCAAAGGTCTGCTCGAATGGCTGGCGCGCTGCGCTGCCGACATCGTGGCCTTCCAGGAGATCAAAGCTGCACCGGATCAACTCCCGGAGGCCCTGCGCGAGCCGCCGGGCTATCAGGCCTTCTGGCTGCCCGCGGAACGCCCGGGCTACAGCGGCGTCGCCACATTCACCCGCATCCAGCCCACGGAGGTGCGCGCCGGGTTGGGCGATCCGGTCTTCGATAGCGAAGGGCGGGTGCTGGTCACCCGCTTTCCGGCCTTCACCCTCTATAACGTCTACGTGCCCAGCGGCGCCAGCGGCCCGGAGCGCGTAGCGCACAAACTCGCCTTTACCGAACGCCTCGGCGCGGTCCTGGGCGCCGAACTCGCTGCCGGCGTGCCCCTGGTCGTCGTCGGCGACCTCAACACCGCCCACGAGGCGATTGACCTGGCCCGCCCCCGCGAGAACCAGCGTACCTCGGGCTTCTTGCCTGAGGAACGCGCCGCGCTCAGCGCCCTGCTGGCGCGCGGGTTGGTGGATAGCTTTCGCCATCTCCATCCCGATACCGTCGCCTACTCCTGGTGGACGCCACGGGCCGGGGCGCGGCAGCGTAACATCGGCTGGCGCATTGACTACGTTCTGGTCTCAACCGATCTGGCGTCCCGGCTGGTTGCCGCCGAGATCCACGGCGAGGTCGAGGGATCGGACCATTGTCCGGTCAGTGTGGTGTTGAATATCTAACGCTGCCGCTACGAGGGGCGTGGAGCAATCTGGTTGCACTGGTTCTGATGTGAACATATGGGGAAACCCGGTTTCCCCGTACCCCTGCCGACCGGGGCGCCAGCCGCTTCCACCAGCAGGTGGGAAATGGGGAAACCCGGTTCCCCTGTACCCCTGCCGACCGGGGCGCCAGCCGCTCCCACCAGCGGGTGGGAAATGGGGAAACCGGGTTTCCCCGTACCCCTGCCCGCGGGGGAGGCAAGCCCTCCCCACCGAATGGCGCCTTACAATCATGGCAACAGGGGATCCCCACGACCACCGTCGCAACGACGCGCGCGATGGTCGGTGAGCACGCCGACCGGCGGCAGACACCTCATCGGTGTCAGGCGCAGCGCACCAGGGTCGGGTTCCACGCCGGCAGATGCGAAGTCTGCTCAGGCGGCAGGGCCCGATCGGCGATCAGCGCCGCGGCGAGCGCCACGGCAGCCGAGACGCCGATGCGCTCGGCGAGGGCCTGGGTGGCCAGGCGCGCGGCGAGCGGGTCATCCTGCTCGATGGCGAGGAACAGATCGGCGACAAGCTGCGCGGTGAGCGGTGGGTGGGAACCCATACGTCCATCCTTCCACAACAGCATTCCGCTGTACCCTACAGCATACCCGATGGCTCCACCGATCGGGCCCATCGCTGGTTGGAGATCTGGCTACGCTGTGTGACGGTTTTTCCACACGCGGTCAGGAAGCAGGCACGAGCGCGGGACCCGACGTCCACAGGGGCAGGCGCACCGTGAAGGTACTGCCGCTCCCCTCCACACTCTGCACTTCAACCGTCCCTCCGAGGCTCTCAACGATCTCGCGCACCACAAACAGGCCGAACCCCATGCCCCCGATCTGGCGCGCCTCGGCATTGGAGGCCCGGAAGTAGCGCTGAAAGAGCCGGGGCAACTCAGCCTCCGGGATACCGATGCCCTGATCGGAGACGCTCAGCACCGCTTCGTTCTTGTCGCGTCGAACCACAATCTGCACTTCGCCTCCACGCGGGCTGTACTTAATCGCATTGTGCAAGAGGTTCTGCACCACCTGCTCCAGGCGCAGTTCATCGCCGGCCACGAGCACCGGCTCGTCCGGCATATCCACACTGATCACGTGGCGAATGAGGGTGGGGGTATGTTCTTCGGCCAACTGACTGGCAACGCGGCACAGATCGACCGGAACACGGGCGCTGACGAGACGGCCACTCTCCAGCCGCGACACATCGAGCAGAGTGGCAATCAGCCGGTTGAGGCGCTGGGCCTGTGCCACGATGATGCGCAGATTGCGACGATTGACCGCGTCCAGAGAGAAATCTTGCTCGGCGCGGCGCAGGAGGAGTTGCGCGTTGCCCAGCAACACCGCCAGGGGCGTCTTCAGTTCGTGAGCGGCGGTAGAGATGAAACGGTCACGCTGTTCCACTGCCGACTCGGCAGCGGCGCGGGCCTGCCGGACCTCCTGGTAGGAGTAGGCAGCAGCCGTGAGCAGGGCGCATCGCCGCGCCAGTTCTTCAATTACTGCCACCTCTTCGCCAATGTACTGCCGCCCTTGTTCAACGGAAACTACGGTCAGCGCGCCGAGGCAACGCCCGTGCGCCAGCAGCGGCGCGATCACACTGGTTGCCGGTTGAAGCTGCTCAGGAAGTGCGCCCGCTTCAGCAGTGATCAGGCCGGGGGCATCACGCAAGGTCTGACCTTCGGCCACCACCCGCGTGATGGGATGGGCCTCGCCGCTGACCGCCAGACGTTCAGCGTCAAACCAGGTCGCCAGTTGGGCCTCGAACTCCTGCTCACGATGAGCCGCCGCGAGCAGTTGCAGCTCTCCCCGGGGACTCCGGAGATGGACCAGGCCGTAATCGGCCAGATCGGGGAAGAGGGTGCGCACCACATCGCCGAGCACACACGCATCCGGTGAGGCGGCCAGGATGCTTCCCGCCGCAGCCAGCACACGCTGGCCGATTTCGCTGCGCTTGCGCTCTGAAATATCCGTTACCAGGGTGCCCACCCCTAGCAGGTTACCGTCAACGTCGCGGACGGGGTAGTAGCTCGCCAGCGCATACTCGCGCCGCCCGAAGACCAGGATGCTGACCTCCAGGTTGACGATCGGTTCGCCGGTGGTCAGCACCGTCTGCCACCAGCGCTCCCACGCGGCGCCGACGTTGCCAAAGATCTCCGAGGGACAGCGTCCGAGGTGCTCCTCAACCGGGCGGGCGTTCATCAGCGCCAGGGCGCGATTCACGCGCACGAAGCGCCGGTCGCGGTCGGCGAATGCTATCCCTATCGGCGCCGAGTCGATGAGGGTGTCGAGAAGCGCCAGGGCCTCGTTCATCAGGCGCCGGGTCTCGCCCTCTTTCTGCGCCAGCTTGTCACGTTCGGCTGCCAGGTCGGCCTGTTGCGCAACGCTTGCTGCAAGCGCCTGGCGTTGTTGCTCCAGGCTCGCGCGCAGAGCGGCTGCTTCAATCGCGTTGCGCACCGTCAGCCGAATCCGTTCCGGCGCGGCGCCACGCAGCATATAGTCATACACGCCGCGTCGGAGGGCCTGGTGGGCAATGGTCTCGTTCCCGGCATCAACCAGCAGAATAACCGGGGGGGGCAACGGCAATTCCGTCTGGAGCGCAGACGTCAGCGCCGCACCTTCTGTATCGAGGAGCGTATCGCTGACAATCACACAATCAGGTCGCAGATCGCGGCACTGCTCCAGAGCCTGATCGCCGCGTTCGGCAAGCGCCACGGTACAGGCCTGGTCCGGATCATCGGCCAGATCACGCTGGAGCGAGTCGCTGTCGGCCACGCTGGCACTGACGAGGAGAACGATGCGCGGTCGAGGGGTTGTCATGGATCACCTGCTGGTCTTGCCCCTTTTTGGGAGACACGGCGACCGGGAACCTGCGGGGACGCCGCTGTACCGCAACATCGTGGTGTCCGGCGAGGCGTCGCTTGCCGGTCCATCCGTGTCGTTTAAAGGACGCCGTGGTCACACGCGTACAGATAGGGCCTTTCCGGGAGGTCAAAAGAAGCCCGTCGCTCCGGCGCGCCAGGAGACGCGTAACCGGGGGTGACGAGCTTTATTCATTGTGCTGGTCCGATTACCAGCAGCTTGCAGGGCTTTACCGTAATAGTTATCAGACACCCATAATAGTTATCAGACACCCATGCGGCTGCGCCGCGTAACGACAGGGTAAACAGGGGGCGTTTTCTCAGAGGGCTGCGCCCTTCCAGACCCTCCTGTCGGTGAGGGGGGTGGGGAAACCGGGTTTCCCTATGTTGATATCAGGCTCCACTGTCCTGGCCCGTCACGGGTAACGTAAAGTGGAAGGTGCTACCTTTTCCAGGGATGCTCTCTACCCAGATCCGGCCGCCGTGTGTCTCAACCACGAGCTTGCAGAAGGTCAGGCCGAGGCCGCTGCCCTTGCGACGTTGATTGCTGACCTGTCCAAACTTGGCAAAAATTGTTTCCAGATCGCTTGCCTTGATGCCGATGCCGTTGTCCCTCACACTGAAGCGCACCAGCGATGGCCCCTCGGGGCGAACGCTGAGCAGCACCTGGTTGTGAGGGGAGCTGTATTTTACCGCATTATCGAGAAGATTTTGCAGCACACGCAATATCAGGTCGGCATCGGCGTACATCAGGGGCGCAGCAGGATCGCAGTCGGTCTCGATGGTAATGCTCTTGTCTCGCGCGATCGGGCTGACGGTTTCCAGCGCTCGTTGCACCAGCGGCGCAACCTCGACGCTGGACAACTCGACTGGCATAGCTCCGCCTTCGAGCCGGCTGATATCCAGCAGCATACTGATCAGGTTGAGCAGGTTTTGCGCGCTGGTAAGGGAGATGGTCAGGATCTCGCGCTGTTTTTCCCCGATCTCGCCGACGATGCCGCGGAGGATCATATCAATTGAGGTGATAATGCTGGTGAGGGGGCTGCGCAGGTCGTGGACCATCATGTTCGCGAGATCCTGGCGCAGGCGTTCTGCTGCTTTTGCGGCGGTGATATCGCGCAGGGTCAGCAGGATTGGCCAGCGCTGATTGGCCATCGCCGGTTCGTGGCTCACCAGCTCTCCCTCGCGAGTTGCGCGCAGCACCGACCACTCGAGGGCCGGGGCGCCCGGCCCGGCGCCGTTGAACTGGCCCGACACAAAGCTTTCGCGCCCACCGGCCACGGCAGCAATGCCATCGGCGAGCAGCGCCAGCTCGTGGGGCGGAAACAGCCCCGCAGCCTGCCAGCGCTCCAGAACCTCGGCGATGGGCATCCCGGTCAGATCGGCGGGCGCGGCGCCCCACTGTTGCACCGCGGCCAGGTGGTAAAACGCGACGTTCACCACTGCGACCTGGCCACTCTCACTCACCAGGAGCATACCCTCACGCGTCGAGGCCATAATCGAGGCGAGTTGATCCCGACCCTGGCGCACCTGGGTCAGCAAATCCAAACCTTCAATCGCCGCAGTGGCCTGGCTGGCAAACAACGCCAGGCTTTCGACATCGCCCGTGTCGGGCAGGCCGGTCTCAAAGCCAATGCAAACGGCGCCAGGGGTGCTTCCGGCGCCCCGCAGGGGCACAGCCAGCAGGCCTTCCTGCTGTGGCACAGGATGACGGGTGAGCGGGCGGCGCGCGAGGATAGCCTGGCGCGCGAGGTGTTCCGCCTCAGCGCCGGTTGTGCATGGCGTTCCGGTATGAAAGGCCCGCTCCAGAGCCGGCGCCGCCGGGTCGCCCAGGAACACCGTGGCCCAACGCGCGCCGCTCATCTCCAGCATGCCGCTGGCGGTAAGGGCGAGGATCTGCTGCGGCGAGCGCAGGCTGGTGCTCAGGGCGCGCGCAAAGCCGTTGAGCGCCAGCATACGGCTCAGGCTGTGCTGCTGCGCCGCGTACAGATAGGCGTTCTCGATAGCGGAGGCGGCCTGGTTGGCAAGGATCTCCAGGATCTGCACCTGCTCGGGGCTCGGGCGCAGACCGTCCTCGGGATCATCAAGAGCCAGCACGCCGATCAGCTCATTGCGACGGTTCCGCAGCAGGCAAATCAGCACATCGCCGTCGCGCCAGCGCTCGCGGTGCGCCGCCTCGGCACTCACTGCGCTGGCGCTCAGCGGCGGTTCGGAGGGCCATAGCCCGAGTTCGGCGCCGTACCCGTCTTCGATCAAATAGGTGAGCGCGCCGCGGGCGTACTCTGAGCGCAGCAGTGCGCTGAACTGTGCCAGGGACACCAACGGCGCCGATGAGAACCCGCCGTGGCCAGCCCCGGCGGCGAGGCGCAGCACCGGCTCTGTGGTGCGCTGACGTTGCACCAGGGCCACGCTCGCTCGCCGAAAGCCGGAACTCGTACTCACGATGCCCGCAATCTGGTCGGCCAGCACATCCACGCGGTGCTCCACCCGGAGCATATTCGACGCGCGCAGAATAGCCCGCAGGCGCTCGTTGCTGCGATCTAACTCCTGGGCGCGCCGGGTAAGCGCTTGATCGAGCGAGGCGAAGCGCCGCGCATTCTCCAGGGCGATTGTCGCCTGATCGGCCAGCGCCTCCAGCAGGACGCGGTCATCTTCGACAAAAGGCGCGTTGTCGTGACGGTTGAGCACCTCGATGACGCCCCTGGCCCCGTCAATGCCTCGCAGCGGCACAGCCACGATCGAACGGGTCTGAAAGCCGCTATCGCCGTCCATCGCCCGGTAAAAGCGGCCGTCGCTCTGCGTGTCGTTGACAATCGTTGGCTGCCCGCTGCTGACCACGTAGCCGGCGACGCCCTTGCCTACCGGCAATCGCTGCCCCAGGAGGCGGTGCCCGGCTGGCCCCGCCGCGTAGCGAAACTCGAGTTCTCCTGTATGTTCGTCGAGAAGCAACAGGCTGCTCTCTTCGGCATTGAGCAGGATGGGCGCCTGTTCCACGATCAGCTCAATCACACGCTCGGGGTCAAGGCTCGATGTCAGGCGGCGAGTGATCTGGTTGAGGGCCTGGCGCTGCTGCCCTTCCTCAACCGCGCGTTCGTGGCGCAGGGCCACCTGAATGATCGCCGCAGACTCGTCGGCCAGCCAGTGCAGCAACGCGCGGTCATCAGGAGCAAGACGTGTCTCAGGGTTATCGCTGAACACCACCAGCGCGCCCAGAACGGCGCCCCGATCCCGCAGTGGCACGGCTATCCAGGCGTGCGACGGCGGCAAACCCGGGTGGATGACCGGAGGTACGCCCAGTTCATGGCATGCGCACAGGTAATTGTCAGTTTCAATCGCTTTGCCCGTCTCGATGGTCAGGCTGCTCAGGCCGGCCTCGATGCGCCAGAACAGGCGTGGACGCTCGGCGCGAGCGGGAGTGCGCAGATAGCGCATCTCGACCCACTCGTTCCCGCGGTAGCGCAGCGCCCAGTACACCACAGGCATACCGCAGGCCTCTTGAACCAGGGCCGTCAGGGCCGGCAGGAGCGCATCGGTATCAACTTCGCCGCGCAGCCGATGCAGCCGCTCGCGCAAGGCGGCGCGGCGCTGTTCCACTGCCAGGGGCGCCGTGCTCCGGGCGCTCCGCAGGGCCACATAGCTGGAGGCCAGCAGCGCCGCAAACAGATGCAGCCAGTGCTCCTGCTCGGGGCCGATAGGTCCAGGCCAGACGATCAACCGACCCACCAGTTGCCCCGCCGCTCGCAGAGGCAACGACACTGCCGCGCGCTTCCCGTCCGACCCGGGGCCGTCATCGTCAAAACGCGCTGGCAGGACTTCGCTCGGGTCGGCGCTCGCCGGGGCCTCGGCCCAGATCAGTGTGCTCGTGGACTCAGGAAATGCCGCGGCCAGCAACGCCTCGGCCCGCTGCACGAGATCGCTCAGATCCGACGCATGTGTCAACTTCACCAGCCGGGCGGTGTTGAGAGGCAGATAGGGGCGTGTTGCTGTTGAGATCTCGCTCATCGGGCGGCTACGATTGTTCAGCGGTGCATCCGGTGGCTGACGAATGGCTTTCCCCTCTGGCAACCCTGTTCAGCGGCCACGGGCGCAAGGGCCGCTGCTGCGCGCGCCGCGCAGGGCGAGGTGAAAGATATGATACTTGATTTTAACTCATTCTTTGTACAGAAGGTGTATGAGTAAGTCCTGAAATGTGACAGTATTTCTATCTGTGAAACGTTTGGAACATTCTCGGAGGGGTTTGCGGGGAGGGCGCCCCTCCCGCCACTGCTCTGCTGCCTTACACGCCTGGCTGCGCCCGCCCGCGCCCCTCCCGTCACTGGTCTGCTGCCTTACGCGCCTGGCTGCGCCCGCCCGCGCCCCTCCCGTCACCGGCCTGCCGTAGCGCAGGAGCGGTTGACGCGCGGGTAGCGCGCTGCTATAATCGGCGCCGCCTGTGCTTCCTTCCTGCTCCTTCGGAGGCTCATCAAGGTATGGGGATCTTTAGCTACCTCACCACGGCTGATCCTGCCTTTGGCCCCCTGGCCTGGACCTTCTTCATTGCCCAGATCCTGGGGGTAGGCGCTGGCGCGTATCTCTACTTCAGACATATCGAACGCAACCCTGCCCGCCAGACGTTTATGCGCCAGCTCGGGATCGCTCTGATGATCCTCGGTGGGGTAGGCGTCCTGATCGGCGCCCTGCGCCTGCTGAACGTCCCCGTGCTCAACCAGCGCATCTGGTTCTGGATCCAGGCTCTGATTGAGGTCGGCGTGGCGGCCTATGTTATCTACTACATGCGCAGCGTGCTGCCTGGTCTCGAGCGCGCCGCGGCGAGCAAGGGCCGCGGCGCGCGCCCTGCGCCGCGCGTGACAGGCGGCGATACGGCGCCCGAGGCGCCTCGCCCCGTCGCTACCACCGGACGTCGCGAGGCGCGCCGCGAACGGAAACGCAAGAGTCGCTAGTCCACTTTCTGGCTACCGACCGCAATGGCCTGGATGCGGGCAAGATGCCTGCGCACCCAGGAGAAGCGTGAACACGTACCTTTTTTCATCTTGTCAGGGTGCGGTGCAGCCGCATGGGCGTCCGCTATCGCGCTGTCAGGGCCGCCCCTCGTGGCGCTCCCGGGCGGACGGGCGGCCCTCTGCGCGCTTCTGGTTATCACAGATCAGGGTTCCATTGTATATGGTATAGGACCGGGAGTGATTCTTGCACTTCCGGTCTTTTTCTGCTCAGCCATCCACGCGGCTGCGCCGCACAACGCCGGAATGAACATATTATTGTTCTTGGAAGGGCGTAGAGGCGCGGCGGCGCCGCGCCTCTACGCCCAAACCCTCCCGCGGGCGGGCTATTGTTCACCTCAGTCATCCATGCGGCTGCGCCGCACAACGACAAGATGAACATGGGTTTTTCTTGGGAGGGCTGCGCCCTCCCAAACCCTCCCACGGGCGGGTTGTTTCCTGGGAGGGCTGCGCCATCCCAAACCCTCCCGCCAGGGAGGGGGTTGGGGAAACCCGGTTTCCCCGTATTTTCACGTCAGGCGCTGGGGGGCGAGCGTGGCCCTCCCACCTCTCCCGTCAGCAAGTCCGGGCGTCATCGCCGCACGAGCGGCAGGTAGACCCGTAAGCCTCCGCTGAGGCCAGCGGCAGGGCGGACAGGGCCGTAGGTAGCCTCGTCGCCATCGGCTTCCTCCACCAGCCAGTACCAGTAGTTGCGGCCCACTTCGGCGCCTGTGTCAACCACGCGGTAGCTTTCGCCGCCGGTTGCGCTGCCCCGGCTCACGATCTCGGCGATCTGGATCGCGTCGGCCCGTGCCGAGTTCTCGCTGCGGTAGAGTCGGAACCGGGCGGTGTCGATCTCGATCCCGGTGATCCAGCGCACCACCACGCCTTCGTCAGTGCGCGTGGCGCTGAAGTGCAGCAGGGTGATCGCCGTCGGGCTGAAGGGCGAGTTCACCGTCGCGGTGTTGTTGGCAGGGGTCGGATCGCTGCCGTTGGCCCCATCATCGCTGATGCTGGCCGTGTTCACAATCCCGGTCGCGCCGGGCGGCAGAGGGTTGCTCACAACGACGGTAAAGGTTGCGATGCCGCCAGCCCCCGCAGGCAGGCTGCCGACATCGAGGCGACACGTGCTGCCTGCCGGAGCGCCGTCGGCGCAACTCCAGCCAGACGTGCTGCCCGTCGCGCTGAAGGTGGTGTTGGCCGGCACCGTTTCGGTGATCACCACGCCGGTGGCGCCCTGGTTACCCACGTTGCGGTACTCCAGCCGGTAGCCCAGCGGGCGCCCTGGCACGGGCGAGGCGCCGCCGGTGTCCTTGCTCACCTGCAAGTCGGGGGCTGCCTCTACCAGCGTGCTGTCACTGGCATCGTTGTCTGACGAGGTGCGATCAGCGCCCCGCGCGCCGTCGTCGCTGATGCGCGCCGCGTTGACGACCTCGTTCACCCCCGCCGGAAGCGGGTTGTTCACCCGCACTACAAAACTCACCGCGCCCGAGGCGCCGGCAGGGAGCACGCCTACCGTGTAGACACACTCGCTGCCCGCGCTGCCGTCCGGCGCGCACGTCCAGCCCGTGTTCTCGGCGCTACTCGCATCGAAGCTGGTGTGCAGCGGCACAGTTTCGCGCAGGGTCACCCCGCTGACGTCAATGCCGCCGGTGTTAGTGTAGGAGAGCACGAAGCGGATCAGCCCGCCCGGCTCCGCGCTGGCCCCACCGTCGTCCTTGGTCAACGCCAGGTCGGGGCGGACGTAGTCGGTGTCGCTGGCCGTATTGTTCTCCGGAGTCGAGTCGTCGCCGTTGGTCCCGTCGTCGCTCGCGGTGACGGTGTTCACAATCACCCCCACCGTGTCAACGAAGGGATCGGCAACCTGTACCGTTACGGTGCGGGTGGCTTCCGCGCCGGCGGCGAGGTCGAAGGGCGGCCATATGACCACGCCGGCGGTCTCTGTGCCGCCATCGCTGGCTTCCACGAAGCTCAGCCCCGCGGGCAACGTGTCACGCACCACTATGCCCGTGGCGCCGCGGTTGCCCACGTTGCGCACACGCAGCGTGTAGGTGAGGGTCTGGCCAGGCACGACGAATTGGACGCCATCATCCTTGAGCGCCTCCAGATCTGGCGCGGCATTGAGTGGCGTGTCTTCATCATCGAAGTTATCCTCGGTCAGATCGTCGCCATTGCTGCCATCGTCGCGCACCAGCGCGGAGTTGAAGATGGTGTCCACACCTGCGGGCACGGTTCCATCAACCCGCACCGCGAACGTGACGCTGGCGCTCGCGCCTCCGGGAAGATCAGGCACGCTCAGGAGACATTCCGTGCCCGCGGGCGCGCCGTCTGGACAACTCCAGCCGGCGGCGCTGCCCGCCGCGCTGAAGGTGGTGTTGTCCGGCACGGTTTCGGTAAGCGTCACACCCGTGGCCGTCTGGTTGCCCACGTTCCGGTAGCTCAGAGTGTAGACGATCACCTCGCCCGGCGCGACCGTTACGTCGCCGTCGTCCTTGGTGAGGGTCAGGTCGGGCGCGGCGTCAAGTGGCGTGCTATCCTCGGCCGAGTTATCGCTCGTGTTCAGGTCCGCGCCGTTGCTGCCGTCGTCGCTGATGCGGGCCGTGTTGGTGACTTGGGTCATCCCTGCCGGCACGCTGGCGTTGACTCGCACCGCGAAGTTCACGCCGTTGCTGGCCCCCGCGGCGACGCTTCCCACCGTGAAGGTACATACCGTGCCGCCAGGCGCCCCGTCCGCGCAGCTCCAGCCGGAAGTGCTGCCTGTTGCGCTAAAGGTGGCGCTGGCAGGCACCGTCTCGGCAATCACCACCCCCACGGCGTCCTGATTGCCCAGATTGGTGTAGTTCAGAGTATAGACAATCACTGAACCAGGGGTGGCCGTTACGTTTCCATCACTCTTGGTCAGCGCCAGGTCAACCGCGACAGTTGTCAGGGCTGCGCTGTTGCTCGTTGCGCTCAGACTCCGCTCACCCGCGCTGCTGCCGGGCAGAGTGCTCGCAAACCCCGTCGCGAGGTTGGTAATAGTGTTGCCCGGAATGAGCGGGTCGTCCAGCGTGACGCGGAAGGTAAAGGTGCGACTCGCGCCGGCGGGGATGCTCCCGCCGCTGTAGCGCACCGTTAGACCTCCATCGTCGTATGAGTCATAGGTGAATCCAGCGGGTGTCGTTCCCTCCTGGACATCCACAAAGGCGCTGTTCAGCCCGTCCTGGATCAGCACATCGAAGGCGTCAGCCGTGCCGGTGTTGCTGACCGTCAGCGTCACCTCGACGGTCTGGCCGGCGTAGGCGCGGGTCGGGTTGAAGCTCTTCGCTATTTCCAGCCGCGGCTCCACCACGGTGGCCGTCACCTCGTTGCTGGTGACCGGCGGGTTGGCGCCGATCTGCACGCTGGCGCGGTTGACCAGGCTGCTCTGCCCGGGCGGGGTGAGACCGCTGTTGCCGGGCACGTTGAGCACGCGGGCTTGCAGGCGCACGCGGAAGCGGTTGTTGGCGGGGTCATTGTCCATGGTGACGTTGATCGCGTCGAAGCTGATCGTCACATCGTCGCCGCTGCCGGCGCCGCCGCTCACCGTTGGTGTGGGGGCCGTGCCGTTGAAGTCGCTCAGGTCCACCGTCACCGAGCCGGGGACGAAGGCCAACCCGGCGGGCAGGTAGTCCACCAGTGCAAGCGACGGCGTGACACCCTCGGGCAGGGCGACTTCGAGTTCGTAGGTCACGATCTCGCCGATGGCCACATCAGCGCCGGTGGTGTGCGCCGCCGACGTGCCCACCAGGGCCTTGACCAGGTCGGGCTGGTCAATGGTGAAGCTGGCGCTGCTGTTGATCTCGTAGTCGTTCAGCGCGCCGCTGTTGAGCAACTCGTCGCCATCGGCAATGCCGTCGCCCTCGGAGCGCTCGTCGGGGCTATCGCCGTCGAGCGTGCTCCACACCGCGCTGGCGCGGTTGGTAATGACCTGGCCGGGGCTGACCGCGCCGCCGATCTCGGCGCGGAAGTCAAGGGTCACACTGGCGCCGGGGGGCAGGTCGAAGCTGTTATTCGCAGGTATGCGGATTACCCCGCCGCTGATTGCCAGCGACGGCGCGGGAATGCCCACGGCACTCAGATCAACTACGGTGACATTGATCAGCCCCGCCGGGATGGGGTCGGTCACCACCACATCGTAGGCCGTGCCGACGCTGCCGGGGGCGTGGCTGATTACCACCCGGTAGGTCACCTCGCCGCCCGCGTCGGCGGGGTCGGGCGGGGTGAGGATGCTCTTGGCGACGTTCAGCACCGGCTCGACGACGGTCACCGCGCGCGCTTCGGGTGCGTTCACCGTTACTGTAGCGCCCGTATTGGGATTGGTGTAGCTGAGGCGGGCGGTGTTGGTCAGGGTCGTGCCGTTCTGGTTGCCGATGACGTTGAGCACACGGGCCTGGAGACGCACCAGGAAGGCGTTATTGTTCGTCACGTTGTCATCGGTCGTGGTCACATCGGGGAAGGTGAGCACCAGATCCTCGCCACTGGCGCCCGGCACAGCGACAGGGCTGCTGCGGGTCACACTCAGGCTGCCCACATTGCCCGCGTAGGGCGCGGCCAGGTTCGCATCGCTGGTGACAATGGAGTATCCGACGAAGGCCAGGCCAGGCGGCAGGTCATCGGTCACCACCAGGCCCTGGGTGACGCCTTCGGGCAGGGTCACGCGCAGGTCGAAGGTCACCAGTTCGCCGATGGTGTACTGGTTCGGCGTGGGCGCCAGCTTCTCAATGGTTGGGGTTGCCAGGGGCACACTGTCCATCGCGGAGCGACTGTAGCCATTCCTGCCCCCGGAACCGTCACGCTCACCGGTGGGGCTGCCGGGCGTGCCGGGCGTGGCCGAGCCGGTGGGGTTGCTCGTGGTGCCGTTCGTTCCGGGCAGGCTGGTGTAGGTCAGGCCGGCAGTGTTGGGGAGCGTCCGGCCATTGACTGCATTAGCGTTCACCCGCGCGCTGTACTCGACCGTCACCGAGCCGCCGGGTGGGATCTGCTCAACCACGATCTCCACCGTGTTGCCCGCGCTGGTATTTGTTGCCCCACTGGCCCCGCCACTCAGGGTCACGCTCACGCTGTCGAGGGTCAGATCGGCGGGCAGCGGATCGCGCAGGCGCACATCGAAGGCGGTTGTGCGGTTCGTGCCGGTTGCATTGGTATAGGTGACGCGGTAGGTCACGGTGTCGCCGGCATCGGTGGGAGGAGCGGTGAGCACCTGCTTGGTCAGAGTAAACGAAGGTTCGACAATGCGCAGGTTAACACCAGTCGAGGTCACAATGTCCGAGCCGTTCACACGAACCGTGAACGTGTTGGAACGCGTCTCTCCGGCGTCATTGCCATCAAAACCGGAAGCGGTACTGTTATCCACCAGGGCATTCAATTCAACCACGACGAACTCACTATCAGCGTCTGAGTCGCTGTTGGTGAGCGTGCCAAGGCTGAAGGTCGGATCGGTGCTGGTAGCAAACGTGGCCGGGCTAATCGCGCTCGCGGGCAGCGGGCAGGTGACACTGCTGGAGGGCAGGTCCGCCAGGGTGGCGCTATTGCCGGTCACGTTCAGGTTGCTACAGCCGGGCAGGGCCGTGGTGATGGTGGTCGAACTGATCCCGCCCTCGTTGGCCACGAAGGCCACCCGCGCCGTGCCATCGTTGAGGAAGGTCAGGCCATTAGGCAGATTATCGCGAAGCTGGAAGTTCGTTGCGGTTCCCTCGGCAAGGCGCACGGCCAGACGGAAGCGCACGATCTCGCCGATCGCCACCTGGCGCTGCGTGCCCGTTTCGGGCGTATGGGCCTCGGAGGTGGTAACGATGCTCTTGGTCGGCTCGGGGGTAATGACCGTGAGCGTCGCCGAGGCGCTACCGGCATAGTCGTTGCCTCCGCCGGAACCGTCGCGCTCGCCGGTGGAGCCGCCGGATGCGCCGGGGGTCGTCGAGCCGGTCTCGTTGCCGGTGGTGCCGTTGGGGCCGGGCAGGCTGGTGTAGGTCACCTGGGCCGTGTTGGTGATGTTCTGGCCAGGGCTGACGCCGGTGCTTACCGTGACGCTGTAGGTCACCTGCACCGTGCCGCCGGGTGGAACACGGTTAACGATCACCTCGACCGTATTGCCCGCGCTGCTATTCGTTGTCCCGCTGGCCCCGCCGCTCAGGGTCACATTGACGCTGGTGGTGTTCAGGGTCAGACTGGCGGGCACCACGTCGCGAATGCGCACCTCGAAGGCATCAGTGGCGTTCGCGCCCGCCGGGTTGGTGTAGGTGACAGTGTAGTTGATGGTATCGCCGGCATCGCCGGTAGCCGGAGACCTGGTTTTGGTCAGGGTATGGCCCGGCTCCAGCACGCGCACGGCAACGCTGTTCGAGGCAAGCGGCTGGCTGCCGCCGGGCTGGGTGATCGGGGTCCCGTCGCGGTAGGCGATGAAGTCGTTGTTCAACGTATTGCCAGCCTGCACAGTGGCGAAATCATTGGCGACCAGGGCGTTGAACTCGATGACCACATACTCGTCGTCGGGGTCATTGTCGGCGTTGGTCAGGGCGCCCAGGGTGAAGAAGACGTCGCCGCCCGAGCTGTAGGTATCGTCATTGGCAGTGGCGCTGGCCGACACAGCGGCGTCGGGCAGCACGAAGGTGGGCGTGGCTGGAGCCGCGCCGGTGATAGCGAGACCGGGGCCGGTTAGCGTGTTGGAGGTCAGGCCGGCGCCATTGCTGATCAGCGCTGCTCTGGCGGTATTATCGTTGAGGAACTGCAAACCGTTGGGCAGGCGATCCTGGATCTGGGCATTGTCCCAGCGGCCCTCGGGCACGCGCAGAGCCAGGCGGTAGCGCACGATCTCGCCGATTGCCACCGGGCGCGGCGTGTCGGCTTCGGTGGTATGGGCCTCGGAGGTGGCAACAATGCTCTTGGTAAGCTGGGGTGTTGCGGCGATCACCGCGGCCTGGTCGAAGGGCGGGCCGGCGGGGTCAACGTGGTTCGTGCCTCCCTCGTCGCCAGCGTAGCCGGTCAGCGTGCCGCGGTTGAGAATTACCTGCCCCGGCGCCACATTCGGGTCCACCTGGAGGTCGTAGGTGATCACGATAATGTTGGAGCCATCGCTGGGATGGTAGCGCTGGCATGCGCCGAGACTGGTATCAATCAACTGGATGCCGTTGTTGAACAGGTCGTCCTCGTCACCCGGGGCGCCGCCGCCGAGGTAGGTGAAGGGAACAGGGGTTCCGGCGCCGTTGTAGACCTTCAGGTTGAGGCCCGCGCCGCCGGTGGGGATGATCAGCCCGGGGGGAAGGATGTCGGTGATGGCGATATCATACGCGCCGCGGGTACCCGAGCCGCGGTTCTCAATCACAATCGCGAAGCTGACCAGATCGTTGGCATCTACCCCGGCGACATTGCTATCCACCGGCGTCGCTTCCAGCCCGTTGGAGCTGATCGTGCCGCTGAAGGGGGCGCCCGCGGCGCCGGGAGGCGCAAAGCTGACGGGGCCAGGGGCAGGTGGGTTAAGCAGCGCGCCGGGGTTGGTGCTACCGGTCACACCCTTGCTGATCCGCAGCACCGGCTGGGTCATCAGCGACTGCACGATGGCGTCATCGGTAGTCTGCGCCATGCCGGTGGACCCGGCGATCCGGCGCACCTGGTTGGTGAGCAGGAGCCGGTCGGCGGTGGGCCGGTCACTGGCCTGGACGGTCAGCAGCAGGTCAATGCGGCTGGGGAGCGACTGGGGGTCGTCGAACGTGCCAAAATCAAAACTGACCGAGTTACCGAGCGTGCTGACGCTGACGGTGGGATGCGGCACACTGGCGACGGGAAAGCGCGCGCGCCAGGTGTCGGCGGGGCCGTAGGTGGCGGTGTTGACCGGGGGGATGCTGCCGGCAATATTCGGGTCAAAGGTAAACGCGCTCACCGGGAAAATCGGCAGCGGCAGATAGTCCACCAGACGCAGATTCTCAGCATCGCTGGTAGGCAGAGTCAACTGAAGGCGATACGTCACCGTATCGCCGGGCGCCAGTTGTACCGGGTCGGGGAGGGTGGTGTTGCCGTTGAGGGCGTAGATCGTCTTGCTGAGGGCGCCACGACCGATGCCGACCCCGGCGGCGCTCCCGTCGCCGACGATCACACCTGTGGCGGTGAGATTGGCCACATTCAGCAGCGCGCCGGTCACCGTCACCTGATTGCTGAGCGCATCACCCTCATCTACACTCCGGTCTCCAGATGGGAAATCATCGCTGAAATCTTCCTGGATAACGGCCCGGAAGACGACGCGGGCAGTGGTGGGGCCATCGTTGTAGCTACCGCAGTTGGGAGCAGGGCCGCCGGTGCCAGCGGCGGGCACACAGCCGCCGGGCAGGTTGCCACTCTGACCGCGGGTGATCAGCTCATCGGAGATGCGGAACTGGATAGTTGTCGTGCCATCATTGGGCGCGGGCGAGTCGGGCGTATAGTTCGGCGTAACCGTGTAATTGGCGGCGGCGAATGGAGCGGTCGTGGCGACAAAGCCATTGCCATTCACCTGGAGCGTGGGCGCGAACGAAGGATCGAAGCGTTGCCCATCGGACAGCACATCGGCCAGAGTCACCTGATTGAAGGCGAAAAAGTCAGAAATCTGCACCTCAATGGTGTACTCCAGCGTATCGCCGGGGGTGGGGCCGGCAGCGCCGACATTGTTCACCACCGCGACACTCTTCTGGGTAGCGATCGAGCGGGCGGCAAGAGTATGGCCAGGCACACCGGCGGAGGCGCTGATCGGCGTCGGCGGATCGCGCGGGTCAACCGGCGTCCAGGCGGCAGTGGCGCTGGCGTTATTTTCCAGCGCGCGCGGCGCGCCAGTGGCGGGGTTGAGCACAGGCGCAGCGGCGGCATCGAGGCGCGGCACGTAGAAGGTGAAGATCATGCTCGCGTCGGCGCTGGAGGTGGTACCGGTCACCGTGGCAATGCGGCGGGTCAGCGTGCCGCCGGGGGTGGTGGTAGACGGCGTGCTCACGGCAACGCTCGCAGCCGGGCTGCCGTTGACCAGGACCGCATCGAGCGAGACGAACTGCATCTGGGGCGGGAGGATATCACTGATCTCCAGATCAGTGACGGTCTGGCCATCGGCTACATCAACATCAATACGGTACTGGCGCGGGAAGTTGGGGCCGGTCGCGGTTTCGTTTTCGGGGCCGAGATAGGTCTTGCGGAGCGAGAAGAGCGTCGGCGTCACCGGCTGATTGGGCCACCAGTCAGGCGCATTGGGGTTGACCGGGTTCAGGAGCACCTGATCGCAGCACCAGTTATCGAGGGGATCGTTGCCGAACTGGAAGCCGGCGCGGGCGAAGATCGGCAGCGGCGTGCCCAGATCGGCCAGAGGGCTGATCACGGCGCGCACGCTGATCTCCACGGGAGGCTGCTCCGGGGTGAATGAACCGAAGGGCAACTGGAGCACCACAAGGGTATCCCCGGGTGTTCCACAGACCTGCTGCATACTCCCATCGGTAAGCCGGGCATAGGGGTGCGGCACACAGCCATCAGCGTCGAGCACGATGGAGGTGGTGGTCAGCGCGGCGCCGAGGTAGGTTGCATTGAGAAACGTGATCCCATCGTCGCCATCAACGCCAGTGGCGGGGAACATCAAATCAATGAACGGGCCATAGCCAGTCTGGGTCAGGCTGGTATTGTCGAAGGTCGCGCTGAACGTGAAGGGCTGGCCGATCAGCGTCTGGGCAGGAGCGCTCAGCGTAACCTGGGGCACGGCTCCCGTCTGGGCGAGGACAGGGCGAACCGGGAGCAAGCCGAGAATAAGCGCGGCGACCGCGGCCAGCGCGGCAACGAGACGAAAGAACGGGCGGCGATGCATAGAAAGATGGTCCTTCGTGAAACGATAATGTTGGGACGTAAACCTGAACGCCATAGCCATCGGCAGACGGGATCGAGGGCGCCACAGGGGGGCGGCATTCATTCCGGGTTATAAGGTACTGAAGACTGAAGTGTTTTTGCCTCTCCAAAGGTAGAGTGTTTTCTGAGATGGGAGAGTATCCTCTCACCCCATGCCTCCTGAGGTGAACATACGGGGAAACGGGGTGTCCCCAGGCCCCTGCCTGTGGGGGCGCCAGCCGCTCCCACCAGCGGTTGGGACATGGGGAAACCGGGTTTCCCCATCCCCCTCCCTGCGGGGAGGGTTTGGGAGGGCGTAGCCCTCCCAAGAATGCGGTTGGGACATGGGGAAACCGGGTTTCCCCATCCCCCTCCCTGCGGGGAGGGTTTGGGAGGGCGTCGCCCTCCCAAGAATGCGGTTGGGACATGGGGAAACCGGGTTTCCCCTTCCCCCTCCCTGCGGGGAGGGTTTGGGAGGGCGTCGCCCTCCCAAGAATGCGGTTGGGACATGGGGAAACCGGGTTTCCCCTTCCCCCTCCCTGCGGGGAGGGTTTGGGAGGGCGTCGCCCTTCCAAGAATAAGGAATATTTTCATTCTGGCGTTGTGCGGCGTAGCCGTATGGACGACTGAAATGCAATAACGGAAGGCTTTCCGGCCCGACAGACTGAAGGTTGTGCGCCATACCCATACCAGTACCATGCCACGGCTTTCAGTCGGATCACTAATGTACAAAAGGTCTATTACGGGTGTGGCACCGGATGCCCCGCGACTGTGTTGCCGGCCAGAGGAATGAACAGAGACCATTAGCGCGCATACGTCCCGGGTGGGGAGTTAACAAGTGGCGTCCCGACGCCCGCTCCCCCCTTTCCCGATCAGAGAGAGGGGGGCCGGGGTGGCGAGGTGGGGAGACCGTGGCCCAGAACATCTACCTGTGAAAAGCGGGGGCCGGGGGAATGCGGCCCGCGGGCGCTCAGGGACGCTGCATCAGCCCCGGGGCGCGGCCTCATCGGCTTGTGCCGCTGGCCTCCCCCTGGTATGATGGAGTCACAGGCGTTTGTAGGAACAAGGAACACCATGCGTGCACTTAAAACACTGATCGGTTTCGCCCGGCTGCACACAGTGGTTGCGACGACCGTTCAGGTGATAACCATTTTTCTGATCGTGGTAGGGTGGCCGGCAACGCCGGGGACGTTGACGGTCATCGCGGTGACGCTGGCGACCTGTCTGGCGTTGAATCTGTACGTGGTGGGCCTGAATCAGCTCACCGATGTGGCGATTGACCGGGTGAACAAGCCCTGGCTGCCGGTGGCGGCGGGCGCGCTGACCCGGGAGGAGGGACGGCTGCTGACCTTCGGGGCGGCAGGGGTGAGTTTGTTGCTGGCCTGGTTCAGTGGGCCATTCCTGCTGCTGACGGTGGTGCTGATCATGCTCATCGGCAGCGCGTACTCGCTGCCGCCGTTGCGGCTCAAGCGCTTCCCGGTGGCCGCAGCCCTGAGCATTGCCATCGCGCGAGGAGTGATCGCCAACCTGGGGCTGGCCCTGCACTACCAGCAGGTCTTTCAGAGTGGCATGCCGCTGGTAACGCTGGCGATGCTGGGGCTGTTCTTCTTCGGCTTCGGGCTGGTGATCGCCATCTACAAGGACATTCCCGACAGTGAGGGCGATCGTCTGCACCAGATTGAGACCTTCACCACCCGGCTGGGTGCGCGCCGCGCGCTGAACCTGGGACGGGCGGTGCTGACGGTGTGCTACGCCCTGCCGATCGGGCTGGCGCTGGCGGGGCTGCCCCGGGGCGACGCGCTGTTTCTGTTGCTCAGCCATGCGGCGCTGATCGTCGTTTTCTGGTTCATGAGCATGCGGGTTGACCTGCAACAACGCCGCTCGGTCGCCTCGTTCTATATGTTTCTCTGGGGCATGTTCTATCTGGAGTTCGGGGTCTTGAGTATGTATGAATTGACCCGGACGAGCATATGAGCACTGGCAACTTGCTAACCCGCGCGGCTGACTTTGCGGCCCTGGGGCGCCCACTGCACCTGATCGGGGGAGCGATCTTCTACGGGCTGGGGGTAGCCATTGCCGGGTACGGCGGGGCGCCGTTCAATGCGCGCGCGGCAATCCTGGGGTTGCTGACGGTAGCTGCGGCCCAGTTGATGAACCACTACTGCAACGACTACTTCGATCTTGAGGCCGACCGGGCCAACGCGACGCCAACTCAGTGGTCAGGTGGGAGCCGGGTACTGGCGGAGGGGCGGCTGCCGGCACAGACTGCGCTGGTGGCGGCGGTGAGCTTCGGGGCGCTGGCACTGAGCCTGGCGCCGCTGACAGCCCTGGCCTCGCCGGCGCCGGGGGCTACGCTGATCCTGCTCGTGCTGGCGATAGGGCTGGCCTGGGTCTACAGCGGGCCGCCGCTGTTTCTGCACCGGCGAGCGCTGGGAGAGGTGACCGGCGCGATCATTGTGCCGGGCCTGACGGCGCTGGTGGGCCACCAGGCGCAGACGGGCGCCATCGGCGGAGCGGTGCTCCTGGCCATCGTTCCACTCTGTCTGTTGCAATTCGCGATGCTGGTGGCGGTCAATGTGCCTGACGCTGCGGGAGACGCGGCGGTGGGCAAGCACACGCTGGTGGTGCGGGTCGGGCCGGCGCGGGCAGCGCGACTCTACCTGCTGGCGCTGGGGCTGGCCTATGGCAGCCTGCCGGTGCTGGCTATCGCGGGGCTGCCCTGGCCAGCGGCTCTGGCGCCCCTGGCCACGCTGCCCATTGCCGCCTGGCTGGCCTACCGCGTGCTCAGGGGCGCCTGGCACGACCGGGGGGCCTGGGATAGCCTGGGCTTCTGGAGCATCGGGCAGCTCGTGGGGAGCGCGGGGATGCTGGCGACGGCCTTTGCCCTGCTGGGCCGCCTGGCATAGAGACGCCTGATGTGAACATATGGGGAAATCAGGTTTCCCCACCTGCGGTGAGCCTGTCGAACCGCACCCCTGCCTGCGGGGGCGCCAGCCGCTCCCAACAGCGGTTGCGAAATGGGGAAACCGGGTTTCCCCACCTGCGGTGAGCCTGTCGAACCGCACCCCTCCCTGTGGGGAAGGTTTGGGAGGGCGCGGCCCGCCCGGGAACATCAATGAAGAATCCGCGACAGAAAGAGCTTCGTGCGCTCGTGCTGCGGGTCGCCGAAGATCGCCTCAGGCGGCCCCTGTTCGATAATACGGCCCTGGTCCATAAACACCACGCGGTTGGCCGCATTGCGGGCGAAGCCCATTTCGTGCGACACAACCACCATGGTCATCCCCTCGGCGGCGAGGGCCAGCATGACGTCAAGGACCTCTTTAATCATCTCCGGATCAAGGGCCGAGGTCGGCTCGTCGAAGAGCATAATCTTCGGTTGCATGGCCAGTGAGCGGGCAATCGCCACACGCTGCTGCTGTCCGCCTGAGAGCTGACCAGGGTGCTTGTGGGCCTGCTCAGGAATGCCGACCTTCTCAAGCAACTGCCAGGCGATCTGCTCGCTCTCCTGACGGGAGCGGCGCCGCACCTTCTGCTGCGCCAGGCAGATATTCTCCAGCACCGTCAGGTGCGGGAATAACTCGAAGCGTTGGAAGACCATGCCCACCTCGGCGCGCACGGCGTTGATGTGGGCCTCGTTGTTGCTCACGGTGATGCCGTCAACCACGATCCGTCCCGCGTCGGGCACCTCCAGGTGATTGATGCAGCGGAGCAGGGTTGACTTGCCTGAGCCCGAGGGGCCGATGATCATGAGCACCTCACCGGCTTCAACACGCAAATTGACTCTATCAAGGGCGCGAAACGAACCAAAGTATTTACTCACATTCTCGATAAGAATCATGGGTTGATTGGCCGGCTGGCTCATCGAACTACCCCTTCGCGCGCATGCGACGCTGCAACACCTGCAAGAGCAATGAGAGAATCAGGGTCAGAGTCAGATAGAACAGGGTGAGAATAAAATAGGTCTCTTCGTAGCGAAAACTGGTGCTCACCGAGAGGCGCGCCACCTGGGTCATCTCGCGCACGCCGAGGACGGAGACCAGTGAGGAGTCTTTGAGCATGGCGATCAGGTCGTTGCCAAGGGCCGGGAGCACGTTGCGAATGGCCTGGGGCAGAACCACGTAGCGCATAGCCTGGACGCGGGACATGCCGAGTGAGCGCGCGGCCTCCATCTGGCCGCGTCCGATCGACTCAATCCCGGCGCGAAAGATCTCGGCGATATAGGCGCCGTAGATCAACACCAGGGCGATGATCGCCCGCGTGGTGAGGGAGACGGCGTTGTTCGGCAGGCCAAAGGTGCGCGCCACCAGCGGCACGACAGCAAACGAGATGGTGAAGATCAACACCAGCATCGGCACGCCGCGGATGAACTCGATGTAGGTAATCGCCAGGTTGCGTAGCAGCGGGTTCTTCGCCACGCGCCCCAGGCCCAGGACGAGGCCCAGGAGCAGCGACAGACTAAATGAGACAACGGTTACGTAGAGCGTGACCCCTAAACCTTGCAGAATGGTGGTAAAGATGTCACGATAAATCGGATCGAAGATGATCCGCAGAGCCATGATAGTAATGATCGAGGTGATGATCAGAAACCACCACGGAAATTGCGCCAGACCGGTGCGCCAGGTCACGCCTGGTCTGGAAGCCATGATCTGGTCGTGTTCTATCGCCATTGGCGCCGGGTCCTTCCATTGCTGAGCAGGTGGGGAAACGGGGGTCTAAGGTTTATTTTTGGGAGGGCTACGCCCTCCCAAACCCGCCCCGCCGGGGAGGAAATCAGGTTGCTGGGAGGGCGTAGCCCTCCCCAGCCCGCCGGGGAGGAAATCAGGTTGCTGGGAGGGCGTAGCCCTCCCCAGCCCGCCCCGCCGGGGAGCAGTTAGCTGCCCGGCAACTTGAACTCTGCGCTGAAGTATTTCTGTGCCAGCTCATCGAGCTTGCCGCTGCGCCGCATCTCGGCCAGGGCCAGATTGACCGGCTCGACCAGGTCGCTGCCTTTGGGGAAGATGAAGCCCAACTGGTCGCTGGAGATTGGCTCACCGACCAGTTTGACCTTTTCGGCGTTGGTGCCGACGTAACCCTGGCCGGCGGTTTCGTCAATGATCACCCCGTCCACGTCACCGTTGATCAGCGCCGCCACAGCGAAGGGGAACTGCTCGAAGGCCTGGATACGCGCCTCGGGCAGCAGGCGCGCGGCAGTCTCGTAGTTTGTCGTTCCGGTCTGCGTGCCGAGGCGCAGGGTTTCGTTGGCGACAAACTCGTCCATACTACTGAAACGAGTCTCGTCCACGCGCGCCATCAGGCGCTGGGCCACCTGGATGTAGCCATCGGAGAAGTCAACCTGTTTCGCGCGCTCCTCGGTGATGGTGATGCCGTCGGCAGCAGCGTCGAACTGCCCGTTGGCGACGGCCTGGATCATGCCTTCCCAGGAGGCCTCCTGGTACACGGGCACGCAGTTGAGCAGGCGGCAGATCTCGTTCCAGGCATCATAGTCCCAACCCTCGCCCTTGCCGGTTTCGGGGTTGATGTAGTTGAACGGCGGGTAGGCGTTCTCGACGGCGATGGTGATCTGGCGCCCGCCCAGGTCGGGCAGGGCGCCGGTGGCCGTGGAAGGGGCCGCGGTAGATTGGACCGCAGCGCCACCACCGGCCGGGGCGTTTGTCGGGGCAGTTGAAGTGGACGGGGCGCCGCCACAGGCCGCCAGGATGCCGAGCAGCAGGCTCACCAGAGCCACAAGCACGATTCGTCGCATGCCTCTCTCCTTGTTACACTGCGCCACGCGGCTCAACGTGGCGCCCTTCAACCATCGGCCAACCCGGACGGCTGAACTATCCGGTTGCGTCCGGGAACCTCGCGGGTACAGCGGGACGGCGTGACGGCGCACGCTTCCGTGTCACTCCCGGGATAGACAGACGGGGGTAGCCGTAGAACCAATATGAATAGGATAGCATAAATAACCAGAGATCCGCGTGCTTGCGGGAAGCCGGCGAGGGTGCTATGCTGCCAGCCGGGAGCCTCTTGCCACGCGGCGCCCTCGCGCGCGACGAACGGGGGCGCAAGAACCGCATCGCCAGCCGGGGCGCGAGGCGCATGCGCGCCGTTACCCTTTTCGATGAAGTGGGTGATGGGCGCAGCGGAAGAGGGCGACTATCCATCACCACCGGCTTGACAAGCCAGAAGCAGCAGAGGGAGCAACAGCGATGGCCAGAGCCAGCATCGTCTACGTGGGCACAACTGAAGGACTGGCAATCTACAGTGACCCGGGGGGCACGGGGCGCTGGCGACGGGTGGGCCGGGTGCTGGACGGTCAGGCCATTCGCGGCCTGCTCGCCGCCGATGCGCTGAACCTGGTGGCCGTGGTGGACGATGGCCCGCCCCTGCGCACCACCGACGGTGGGCAGTCGTGGTCGCCCGCTGCCCCTGCCGATGCCGAGGGGTTGCAGGCGCTGCTCAAAGGGTCCGCGCCGCTGGTCCATACCGCCCAGGGGCCGGCGCAGTGGCGTGGCAGCGAACCGCCCGCCCCCGACGCCAGCGCGCTGGCCCTCCTGGCCGGTAAGCAGGAGACGCTGATCGCTGCCCGCGCCGGTGGGGCCAGCCTTGCCCGCAGCGAGGACGGCGGCGTGACCTGGAGCGAGGCCGTGGTCGAGGGTGGCCTTGATGGCCAGGTGCAGACGCTGGCCCCCGCCAGTTATCATATGGACTACATCTGGGCAGGTACGAGCGCGGGGCAGGTGCTCCGCTCCGAGGACCGCGGGCACACCTGGCAGGAAGTGGGCCGGGAACCGGCAGCGGTCACCTGCATTGCGGTGATGCGCATTGCGGGCCAGGCATAGGCGAGGGCGAACGATGTGTCGCCCTGGAGGCATCGCCCCTACCCGGCAGGGAGGGCTTCCCACCCCGTGGGCGTTCAGGGGCGGACGGAACGTGTGAGCGCCGACGGGCTTGATGGCGTTGGGATGCGCTGGTTGGTCCTCACCCCCTCCCCCTCTCCAGCGAAGCTGGAGAGGGGAGACCAGAGCCATGCGCGGGGGCGTTCCAATGCGGTATAAGCCACGTTAGCCCGAATGTTCTGTCCGCCCTTAAACCCCTGGGCGGGGGTACGGGGAAACCCGGTTTCCCCATTTCCCAACCGCTGGTGGGAGCGGCTGGCGCCTCCACAGGCAGGGGTGCGGTTCGACAGGCTCACCGCAGGCGGTTCGACAGGCTCACCGCAGGCGGTTCGACAGGCTCACCGCAGGCGGTTCGACAGGCTCACCGCAGGTGGGGAAACCCGGTTTCCCCGTAAGTTCACCTCAGTCATCCATGCGGCTGCGCCGCACAACGACAAGATGAACATGGGTTTTTCCTGGGAGGGCTGCGCCCTCCCAAACCCTCCCGCGGGCGGGCTATGTTCACCTCAGACGGTCATGAGCATGGCGCACAACGCCGCGATGAACATGGGGTATCTTTGGGAGGGTCGCCCCCTCCCTGGCCCTCCCCCGCTGGGGTAGGGAAGCGGGCTCCGTATTTTCACCTCAGTATTCAGGTATAAAAATCGGTAACCCCGTCCTGGTCGAGGCGTTCGAGCATACGGCGCAGTTTGGCGGCACTCTCGGGGAAGGGCGCAGCGGACAGGTGTTCAGGGGTAACCCGGGCGGCGCGCCCCCACTCATGCGGCGCAAGCCCCAGGGTCAGACTGAGCAGGCCGGTGAGAGCGCGGCGCAGCCGGGGATTGTCCTCGCCACGGAGGCGCGGGAGCACTTTCTGTTTGATCTGCGCGTCGAGGGCCTGCGCCGGGGTGAGGGCGCCCGCGGCCTGCTCCAGGAAACGCAGGATCTCGGTCAGCGTCCGATAGCCGAAGGGATGACCGGCTTCCGTCGCCAGAGTGTGTACCGCCACGAGCGTTTGCCAGGTCCGCTCGTCCACGGCGCCGCCGTGGGCCGCCCGAAACCCGGCCAGGTCCACCTCGGTCAACTCGATCAGATTGGCCCGATCGAGCAGTTTGTCGCTCAGGGCAAAGGTGCTTTCATCCACGTTCACCGTGCCGATGATACGCAGGTTGACCGGCAGCCGCACGGGATTCTGGAGCACGCCGCCGCCGGCCAGCGGCGTTTCGGCGAGGGGGCTGCCCAGGTCAAGGGTAGCCTCGGCTGTTTCCATTGCCGAGAGGATCGGCGCAAGGTAGTACTCCGGGCGGGCCAGGTTCAACTCATCGAGGCAAACATAGTAGGACTGCTGGGGATCAGCGGCGGCCTGCAACAGGAAGCGCAGGAACGGCGTAGGATGGTACACCCCGGTCAGCGTATGGTAGTAGCCCAGCAGGTCGTGAGCATTGTGCCAGTCGGGTTGCACGGCCACCACCAGGTAGTACGGATTCTCGCGGCCCGGCGGCACATCATAGACAGCATCGGCGTAGAGACGGGTCAGGCGCGTTTTGCCGGCGCCACTGATGCCGGCAAGAATGACCAGCGGGCGGGTCTGGAGGGCGACGTGGTAGGCGCGCAGGGGCAGGTCGCCGATGCGGAACCCGCGGGAACGAATGCGCTCGGCGATGACCTCGATGGAGGGCATGCCCTGAGCGGCATAATTGACCGGACGCTCGCGGAGTCGCGCGGCGGGGAGAGCCTCGCCCGCCTCAGCCTGCTCCATCAACGCCTCGTTCAGCGGCAGCAGATCGAGCACATCGGCCACGATGCGCTGTTCGAGATCGTCGGGCAGGTCCGACCAGGGATAGACAAAGCCGGCCCAGAGGTAGCCAGCGTTGCGCGCGCCGAGGTAGCGTTCAATCCACAGGTCGGAGGCCGGGCCTTCGGGGGCGGCGAAGCGCGCCTGCCCCTCACGGGCGATGCGCTCGACCAGGGGCTGCCAGACGGCGGGGGCGGCGGCCCAGAGCCGCCCGAGGTCCTCTTTGCGGGCGCGCCAGAGTTGCAGGCCCACCAGCACGGCACGGTCAGCGGCGCTCAGGGCCACCAGCACGCCGGCGCCGCGTGGCGGCCGGTCGAAGGCGACCCAGTAGTCTTCAATCGGGTCGCGTTGACCCCGGCCCCGGTGCAGGTAGCGCTGGCTCTTGAAGCTAATCTCGTAGAGCGGCCACTGGCGGGGATAGCGGCGCAGCGCTGCCGCGCGCACCTGCTCGGCCAGCGCCGCCAGGAGGGGGTGCAGACGCTCCTGTACGGCCGTCCAGCGTTCAGTGACGCCCGGGGTCGTCAGGGCCGCAAGGGCCTGGGATGAGAAGAGGGGGGCCATAGGGCTATCAGGGGTGGCGAGGCGGGGCAATCAGGCCGTGGGGGGCTTGAGGTAGCGCCGGTCGGGAGGCGAACCATCAGCACTGCCCTGATCGGCGTCGGAACGCGAGCCATACTGATCGTAGAGCACCTGGAGCATTGCCTGCAACTCGGCGCACAACTCCTCGAAGGTGATCGCCAGCAGATCGGCATCGTAGAGCGCCTCGTCGAGGCTCCAGAGCCGCACCGCCACCAGTGACTGCACATGCGGCGCGCCGCCAGGATCGAAGGACAGCGTGCCGTCAACCCGCAACACATCCTCATCGTCTACCAGCATCGCGTGGAGCTGTTGGAGCGCCTGGGCGATTGCCGGCAGGTCGTGCGGTTCGATCTGCGTCGCGCCATTGACCGGCAGATGGTAGACCACTTCCACGTCGAGTGAGGGACCGCCACGGGCCTGGGCGAAGAGGCGTTCGTCCACATAGCGCTCGATGCCATCGAGCGAATCGGCGCCACGCAACGAGAACACGGTGAACTCCGGCGACCAGCGGAAGGCGATCACCGCGCGCAACGGCGGCTCCTGCGGCCCGCTGTCGTCCACCACCCCGTCGGGCAGACAGGTGATACTCAGGGTGCGTCCGAGGGCGTGCGTATCGAGCAACTCCTGGGTATAGGCGATGTTGAGGCCTGTTCGCTCAATGGCGCCGAGCAGCACCGAGACAAAGTTCTCGTACGTTAGCATAGCGATCCCCGGGTCATGTTATACGTTGTATTATACACCCTCGCGACCAGGATGGCGTGTATTCTCGTGGGAGGGCTGCGCCCGCCCAAACCCGTCCGATGCGGAGGGTATGCCACCCCGGCAGGCGGGGAGGATGGGAAAATCCGGTTTCCTCAAACCCCAACCGCTGTTGCGGTCGCCTGGCTCCTGATAGGCAGGGGTATGGGGAAACCCGGTTTCCCCATATGTTCACACCAGCACGAAAATGGTTATTCCCGGGAGGGCTGCGCCCGCCCGGATCCGCCCCTCAGGGAGGGGCGTGGGGAAACCCGGTTTCCCCTGTATGCACGTGAAAGAGGAGCGCCATGCGGATCAAACTCACCTTGCGCGCGCGGCGCGCGCTGACGGCGTTGACCCATTACGCCATGATCACCCTGGGCGCGCTGCTGGTTGCGCTCGCGGTGCGGGTCTTTCTGGTGCCGAACGACGTGATTGCCGGTGGCGTGACGGGAGTGGCGCAACTCCTGGGCACCTACCTCGGCACGCCTGTTGGCGCGATCGTTCTGGCTATCAACGTGCCGCTGCTGGTCCTCGGCTGGCGCCGCCTGGGGGGATTCGTCTTCGGCGTGCGCACCGTGTATGCCCTGGTGGTGATGTCGGTGGCGATTGACGCGCTGGCGCCCTATGCCCGGCCTGTCACGAGCGACCCTCTGCTCTACAGCCTCTACGGCGGTCTGCTCGACGGCCTGGGGTTGGGGTTGATCCTGCGCGCGCGCGGCACCGCCGGGGGTACCGACATCATCGCCCGGCTGGTCGAGACGGCCGCCGGGGTGCAGCCAGGCCGCGTGCTGCTGGTCTGCGACGTGCTGGTCTTCAGTGGGGGCCTGTTCGCCTACGGCCCCGAGAAGGTGCTCTACGCCCTGCTGGTGGCTTTCATCAGCAGCCGCACGGTTGATTTCGTGCTCTCGGCAGGACGAGGCGCGCGGCAGGCGCTGATCATTACCGACCGACCCGAGGGCATTGTCCGCGCCCTGCTCTACGATCTGGGGCGAGGCGTCACGCGGCTCGAAGGCGTCGGCGGCTATACCGGCGCGAGCCACGCCATTCTGCTCTGCATCATCAACCGCTCCGAGGTCAGCACGTTGAAGGCCGTCGTCGCCAGCACCGATCCGCACGCCTTTATGGTGATCAGCGACGCGAACGAAGTGATCGGCGAGGGCTTTCGTCCCCTGCGACCGGAGCAGCGCCCGCCTTCCCGTGTTCCGATAGGTGAGACAACCGAACGCCGGGCGTGAGGCGCTGGCCTCGGGCCGGCAGCGTTTAAGGACGGACAGAACGTATGGGCGCCGACGGGCGTGATGGCGTGGGGATGCGCTGGGTGGTCCTCACCCCCTCCCCCTCTCCAGCTTCGCTGGAGCGCCTGCGCTGAGCCTGTCGAAGCGGGGAGACCAGAGCCGCGCGCGGAGGCGTTCCAATGCGGTACACGCCACGTTGCTTAAAGCCGGCAGCGAGGGGCGGCAGCTTCGCCCTGCCCCGTTTCCTGCAAAGGGAGGCGCGACACCGCGTTGCGTTGCTGCGAAGGCCAGAATAGCTCATGTGTACTGAAGGACCCAACAAAGGCTGCCCGCGTGTGGTATAATAATAAGGTTGCGAGGGGGCCAGCTTGAGCATCACAATGCCTCGGAGGGCCGTTCGGTCCGGCAGGCGCGGCCTCTCCGTGGAAGAAAGAACCGACGATGAACAACGAGCACACCAACGCTCCCCAAACTCAGAGCTACGACGCGAGCCAGATCACCGTCCTTGAGGGCCTTGATGCGGTACGGAAGCGGCCTGGCATGTACATCGGCCCGACTGACATCAACGGCCTGCACCATATGATCAAAGAGGTAGTGGACAACTCGGTTGACGAGGCCCTCGCCGGCTACGCCAGCCGGATTGAGATAACAATTTTTGAAGACGGCTCGGTGCGCGTCACCGACAACGGGCGCGGCATTCCGGTGGACATCCACCCGAAGTACCGCGTCTCGGCGCTGCAACTGGCCGCTACCGAATTGCACGCCGGGGGCAAGTTCGGTGATGGGGGCTACAAGGTCTCCTCAGGGCTGCACGGGGTGGGCCTGTCGGTGGTGAACGCCCTTTCGGAGTGGATGCGCGCCGAGGTGCGCCGGCACGGGCAGCTCTGGGTGCAGGAGTACCGCGCCGGCAAGCCGCTCGCCGAGGTGCGCGCTGTTGGCCCGGCTGAGGGCACCGGCACGACGATCCACTTCAAGCCTGATGTGACGATTTTCAAAGATGGCATTGACTATAACTTCAGGGCCCTGGCCCAGCGCTTTCGCGAGATGGCCTACCTCACCAAGGGCCTGCATTTCAAGTTTGAAGATCGGCGCGACAACCAGGAGCTGAATTTTTACTTCGAGGGCGGCATCGTCTCCTACGTGCGCCACCTGAACAAAGACAAAACGCCGCTGCACAAGCAGCCCTTCTACGCCGAGCGCACCGTCAACGATGTGGCCGTCGAGGTGGCGATGCAGTACACCGACACCTACGATACCGACTCGATCTACGCCTTTGCCAACAACATCAATAACACCGATGGCGGGGCGCATCTCTCGGGCTTCCGCACGGCCCTGACGCGCATCATCAATACCTACGCCCGCTCCAAGAACATCCTCAAGGAGAACGAGGCCAACCTGACCGGCGATGACGTGCGCGAGGGCCTGACGGCGGTGATCAGCGTGAAGCTGAAGGACCCGCTGTTCAGCTCCCAGACCAAGGAAAAACTGGTCAGCCCGGAGGCTGCCGGGGCGGTTGCCACAGTGCTGAACGATGCCTTCGCCGCCTGGCTCGACGAGAACCCGAGCGAGGCGCGGCGCATCATCGAGAAGACCCTGGCCGCCGCGCGCACGCGCCTGGCGGTGCAGAAAGTGAAGGAGACGGCGCGCAAGAGCGCGATGGAGGGCTTCTCGCTGCCCGGCAAGCTCGCCGATTGCTCCGATACCAACCCGGCCCGCTGCGAACTCTACATCGTCGAGGGCGATTCGGCCGGCGGAACTGCCAAGCAGGGCCGCGACCGGCGCTTTCAGGCTGTGTTGCCCCTGCGCGGCAAGATCCTCAACGTTGAGAAGAGCCGTCTCGACCGCATGCTCTCCAACGCTGAAGTGAAGGCTCTGATCACTGCCATCGGCACGGCCATCGGCGAGCAGTTCAGCCCTGATAAACTGCGCTACCACCGCATTCTGCTCATGACCGACGCCGATGTTGACGGGAGCCACATCAGAACGCTGTTGCTGACCTTCTTCTTCCGCCACATGCGCCCGTTGATCACCAACGGTCACCTGTACATCGCCCAGCCGCCCCTCTACCGCATCAAGCACGGCAAGGAGCACCGCTACGTCTACTCTGACGCCGAACGGGACGCGTATATCGCCGGTTTGCCGGCGGGCACTCGGGTCGAGATCCAGCGGTACAAAGGGCTTGGCGAGATGAACGCCGAGCAGCTCTGGGAGACGACGATGAACCCGGCTAACCGGGTGATCCTCCAGGTCATCCTTGAAGATGCCCAGCGCGCCGATGAGACCTTCACCATGCTTATGGGCGATCTGGTGCCGCCCCGGCGCCGCTTTATTCAGACGCACGCGGCAGAGGTGAGCGAGCTGGATATTTAGAGCATCGGGGAAACCGGGTTTCCCCACGCCCCTCCCTGCGGGGAGGGTCTGGGTGTAGGCGTGGCGGCGCCGCGCCTCTACAGGGTTGATCTTGTCGTTGTGCGGCGCCGCCGCATGGACGCCTGAGGCGAAAGGGAGGCCATGGCCCGGGTTGGCATTTATGGCGCGACGGGGTATACCGGCTTCGAGCTGATCAAGATCCTGGCGCGGCACCCCGAGGTGGAGATCGCCTTTGCAACGGCTCGTTCGGCAGCGGGGCAACTGCTCAGCGATGTGTTTCCCACGCTGATCGATCTGCCCCTGGTGGGGGTCGAGGAAGCCGATCTGAGTGGCGTGGACCTGGTCTTCACCTGTCTGCCTCACGGGGCGCCGGAGTTGATCCCCCTGGTGCGGCAGGCGCTGGAGCGCGGTGTGAAGGTGGTCGATCTCTCCGACACCTTCCGCCTGGTTAACGCCGAGGATTACCAGCGGCGCCGGGGGCGCGAACACCCCGCGCCCGATTTGCTCACCGCAGCGGTCTACGGCTTGCCCGAGTTGCACCGCGAGCGAATCCGCGCGGCGCGACTGGTGGCCAATACGGGTTGTTACCCCCTGACGGCCATTCTGCCCCTGTGGCCTCTGGTGCGCGCCGGGCTGATCGCCGACCAGACGGTGATCGTAGACAGCAAGTCGGGCGTGTCCGGGGCCGGACGTTCACTCTCCCTGCGCACCCATTTTGGCGAAACCCACGAGACCTTCAGCGCCTACAACGTCGGGCGCGCGCATCGCCACCTCGGCGAGATGGAGCAGGAGACCGGACTGCACATCATTTTCGCGCCGCACCTGCTGCCGGTCTTCCGCGGCATCCTCTCGACGATCTATGTCACTCTGCGCCCCCACACCAGCCTGGCGGAAGCGCGGGCGGCCTATGCCGTCTTCGCCGATGAGCCGTTCATCAAGCTGCTGCCGGAGGGTCGCCTGCCCGAGTTGCGCCACGTGCAGCAGACGATGTACCTGGCGATTGGCTTGCAGCCGGTGGAGCCAGAGATGGGCCGCTATATCATCGTCGCCACGGTGGATAATCTGCTGAAAGGCGCCTCGGGGCAGGCGGTGCAGAACATGAACCTGATGCTGGGCCTCCCGGAGACACTGGGGCTGATGTGAACATGTGGGGAAACCGGGTTTCCCCATCCCCCTGCCTGTGAGGGCGGTAAGCCCTCCCCACATCTACACCAGGGCCTTCTCGGTCTCGCGATCGAAGATGTGCATCTTCTCCATATCCAGCACGATCTCGAGCGGTTCGCCGGTGCGGGCAGCAGTCCGCGGGTCAAGCCGACCGATGAACTCCCTGCCGCTGTTCTCCACGTAGGCATAGACCTCGGAACCCATCGCCTCGGTCAGGTTCACATGCACCATAAGCTTCGCGCTCTCGTCTACTCCGCGGGCCACGTAGTGGGCGTCGTGAACATCCTCCGGGCGAATGCCGAAGAAAATATCCTTACCCACGTGACTACCGACCCGCTCGAGCTTGGTCTGCGGCACAGGCACCACAAAGTCGCTGCCAACCACTACGCTCAGGCCACCGTTGAGGCGCTCGAGGCGGGCTTCGAAGAAATTCATCGAAGGGCTGCCGATGAATCCGGCGACAAACATGTTGGCGGGGTGGTCGTAGAGGTGCTGAGGCGTATCGAGCTGCTGGAGAATGCCATCGCGCATCACCGCGATCCGCGACCCCATAGTCATTGCCTCAGTCTGATCGTGGGTCACGTAGATGAACGTGGTTTTGAGGCGCTGGTGCAACTTGGAGATCTCGGCCCGCGTCTGCACGCGCAGCTTGGCATCGAGGTTCGAGAGCGGCTCGTCCATGAGGAAGACGGCAGGGTCGCGAACGATGGCCCGCCCGAGGGCGACGCGCTGCCGCTGGCCACCGGAGAGGGCCTTGGGCTTGCGGTCGAGCAGATGGCCGATGGAGAGCATCTCGGCGGCCTCTCTGACCCGACGGTCAATCTCCGGCTTTGGCACCCTGCGTAGTTTCAAGCCGAAGGCCATATTATCGTACACGCTCATATGCGGGTAGAGCGCGTAGCTCTGGAAGACCATGGCGATGTCACGGTCTTTGGGCGGCACGTCGTTAACCACGCGGTCGCCGATCCAGATCTGGCCCTCGGTAATCTCCTCCAGGCCGGCCAGGCAGCGCAACGCGGTGGACTTGCCGCAGCCCGAGGGGCCAACCAGCACAAGAAACTCGCCGTCAATGATGTCGATGTTGAGGTCTTTAAGCACCGTGACTTCGCCAAAACGTTTCCAGACGTGTTCGAACTTGATACCGGCCATAGGGGGAGATCCTCCTCTGGATATCGGGTGCGCCAGGCTACCTGACTTCTAACGTGAAAATAGGCCATGTACGGGAAGGTTTGAGAGGGCGCAGCCCTCCCGGGAAACAACTCGCCAGCGGGGAGGGTTTGGGAGGGCGAAGCCCTCCCAAGAACAATAATATTTTCATTCTGGCGTTGTGCGGCGCAGCCGCATGGATGACTGATGTGAAAATACGGGGGAAACCGCGTTTCCCCATCCCCCTGCCTGTGGGGGGCGCCAGCCGCTCCCAACAGCGGTTGGGACACGGGGAAAGCGGGTTTCCCCAACCCCTGCCTGCGGGGAGGGTAAGGGAAAGCGGGCTTCTCTATACTCTTCCCTGACGGGAGGGGCATGGGAAACCGCAGGTTCACGACATTCATATCGGTCCAGCAAGGACCACGACCCGTCCGGCGGCGGCGCGTGTCAGCCGGTCGCGGATGGCGCGAGCGAGGCCGCGCTCGCCAGGGTCGCGGGCCAGAATGCAGTCGGGCCGACGGCTGTCCAGGGCGCGCAGGGCGGCATAGAGGCGCCGCGCCATGCCGTCGAGATCTTCGGCCGGGCCGAGCGGCTCGATGTCGGCGTCGAGATCGGCGAGTGCGGCGGCATCCTCATCGGGCACGAGCAGGCCCACGCGCCGCCCGGCGGCGCGTTCGGCAGCGGCGCGCTCGCGCAGCCAGGCGCGCGCGGCTGCCTCAGGGCCGATCACCAGCCACAACGGGCTGTGCGGGGCGTAGTGGCGCTCCTGCAATCCGGGGGAGCGCAACGGCTCTGCCGCCACAGCCCGGCTCTCCAGCGCTACCTCGCCCAGATGGGCCTCAAGCTCCTCCACGCTGACCCCGCCCGGACGCAGCACGGTCGGCGTGGGGCGAGTCAGATCGAGAACGGTAGACTCGACCCCGATCGGCGTAGGGCCGCCGTCGATCACCGCGGCGATGCGTCCCCCCAGGTCGGCCAGTACATGCGCGGCAGTGGTGGGGCTGGTGTGGCCAAAGCGGTTGGCGCTCGGCGCGGCGACCGGCGTACCCGCCGCGGCGATCAGCGCCCGCGCCACCGGGTGCGCTGGAACACGCACCGCCACGGTTGGGCCACCGGCGGTCACGGCGAGCGGCACTGCCGGCCCGCGCTCGAGCACCAGGGTGAGTGGGCCGGGCCAGAACGCCGCGGCCAGATCCTGCGCCACCAGCGGCACCGAGGCGGTTACGCGGGGCAGATCGGCGGCGTCGGCCAGGTGGACAATCAACGGATCGTCGGCAGGGCGATCCTTGGCGGCAAAGATCGCCGCCACGGCCGCAGGGTTGAGCGCATCACCGCCCAGTCCGTAGACCGTCTCAGTAGGAAAGGCAACCAGTTGCCCGGCCCGCAGCAGAGCGGCAGCGGTAGCGATGCCGTCCGGGTCGGGATAAAGTATCCGGGTTTCTATCCTCATATATTTCATTGTACCCTGTGCGTCGCGCACATCATAGCAGATTCGGAATGAAAAGAAATTCTTCCGCGAGGGCCAGGCCCTGGATATCACGCGACCATCCCGTTCACAGCATGCGAGGATCATGGCGCCCGTGCTCACGCCGCTGATGGGTTGGCGCGCCTCCCTGGAAGAGTCAGGCACACCGTTCGCATTCGTTTATTCGTTTCCCATTCACTGGCCCATTTCGTTTCCCATTCACTGGCCCATCTCCCCCCGTGTCTCAGGAAGCCCATCTCAGTCATCCATGCGGCTGCGCCGCACAACGACACGATGAACATGGGTTTTTCCTGGCAGGGCGCAGCCCTCCCAAACCCTCCCCGCTGGCGAGTTGGTTCCTGGGAGGGAGCAGGGGCGCGGCGGCGCCGCGCCCCTACGCCCAAACCCTCCCGCGGGCGGGCTATGTTCACCTCAGACGGTCATGCGCATGGCGCACAACGCCGCGATGAACATAGGGCGTCTTCGGGAGGGCCGCCCCCTCCCTGGCCCTCCCCCGCTGGGGGAGGGAACCGGGCGCCTCCCCGCAGGGAGGGGGTTGGGGAAACCTGGTTTCCCCATATGTTCACCTCAGAGTCAGGCACACCTTGAGCATTCGTTTATTCGTTTCCCATTCGTTGGCCCATTTCCCCCCCCGCGTCCCAGGAGGCCCCATTCGCAGGGCGCACAACGCCAGAATGAACATAGTATTGTTCCTGGCAGGGCGCAGCCCTCCCAAACCCTCCCCGCTGGCGAGTTGGTTCCTGGGAGGGAGCAGGGGCGCGGCGGCGCCGCGCCCCTACGCCCAAACCCTCCCGCGGGCGGGGGTATGGGGCGCCTCTGCTATCATACCGGGGCAACCTTCCGAGCGTATCGGGAGGCTATCCGGCTCAGATCAATGCCAAGCCTGACCCGCCCCGCGCGACGGTATCTGCTCTACGCTGCCCTGCTTACCTCTGGTCTCGCCATCAGCGGCCTGTTCTACAACCTGTTGCTGGTGGAACTTGGCTACGACCGGCACGGCATCAGGCTGCCGCTGGTCGGCGAAGCGCCGCTGCTGGGCCTGCTCAACAGCCTGCCGGTGCTGGCGGCTGCGCTGAGCAGCCTGCCACTGTGGTGGGCGATGCAGTGGATCGGTCTGCGCCCGGCGCTGATCGCGAGCGCGCTGCTGCACGCCGTGGCGCTGCTGGGGGTGGCGCTCTGGCCGGCCCCGGGGCCTCTGCTGCTCTGCGCCGCGCTGAGCGGCCCGGCCTCGGTGCTCTTTCAGGTCAGCGCCGCGCCCTTTATGATGCGTCACAGCCGCCCGGCTGAGCGCGACACGCTCTTTGCCCTCAACGGTGCGCTGATCATCGGCGCGGCGGGCCTGGGCAACCTGATCGGCGGTCCGTTACCGGGGATCGTCGCCGGCTTCCTGGGCCTGCCGCCGGGCGCTGCGGCCTACCGGGCTACCTTCGCCGTTGCCGCGGCCCCGGTGGCGCTGGCCGCGCTGCCGCTGCTGCTTCCAGCCGAACCGGCCAGCACGCCGCAGCCCCCGGCGCCCGCGCCGGTCAGCGTCACCGGCCTGGTCCGGGCCGCGTTCGGGGCCTGGCACTTCGCCCTCTCGCCGCTGCTGATTTCGCTCGGCGCGGCGTTACTCATCCCTTTCCTCAACCTCTACTTCCGCCAGCGCTACGACGCCGCGGATATCGCTCTGGGCATCATCTTCGCGGCCATTGGCTTCGCCACCGGCGCCGCCACCCTGCTTGGCCCCCGGCTGTCACGACGCTTTGGCAAGATCGGCAGCGTGGTGCTGACCCAGGGGCTGGCGGTTCCCTGCCTGCTGCTGCTCGGCCTGGCGCCGACGCTCTGGCTCGCCGCCACGGTCGCCCTGATACGCGCAGCGCTGATGAATATGGCTATGCCCCTCTACGACGCATACGCCATGGAGCGCACCGGCGAGGCCGCGCGTCCGATGGTCATCGGCTTGATCAAGGGCGCCTTCTCCGCCGGCTACATCATCGGCCCGCCCATCAGCGCCTTCGTGCAGCAACAGTATGGATTCGGTCCCCTCTTCGTCGCCACTGCGTGTCTCTACGCCAGCGCCACCCTTGCCAATGCGCTGATCTTTCTGCGCCCGGGGAAGCAGTGAAGGGGCAGGGCATCAGCCCCGCGCCCCGCTACACCTCCACATCTGCTACACTATAGGCCATGAACCAGATCTCGCGGCTCCTCATCCTGGTCTTGCTCCTCGCGGCCTGCGGCGGTCCTGCGCCAACGGCCACGCCGGTTTCCACGCCTGCCGAAGCGCTGCCAACGCCGGTTTCTACGCCTGCCGAAGCGCCGACAACGGCAGTTCCCACCACGCCCCCGGCGACGGCTCCTCCGACTGCGCCGAGCATGCCCGCGCCGCTCTACGTGCTCGAACGGGGCCAGATTGCCCGCATCGAGCGTGACGCCGCCACGCGCACCCTGCTCACCAGCGAACGCAGCGCGATACCTGGCGTGCCGCCCATCGCTACCTTCACCGTTGCGCCCTCGGGCACACTGGCCTATGTTGTTGGCGACCTGGAAGCCGACCGGCTCTCCCTCGCCGGTCCCGGCGGCGAGAATGTCACCGTGCGCTACAGTGTTCCGGGCCACGAACTGAGCGACCTGCTCTTCACCCCCGATAGCTCGACGATCCTGCTGCGCCTGCTCAACAATAACCAGACCGCTGACGTGCCCAGCGGCCTGTACCGCCTCCCGGTGAGCGGCGGCGCGCCCGAACTGGTGCTGGCCGACGACCCGGTGGATGACCAGGCCAACCCCTCGCGGGCGGTCAGTTCCTACCTCCCGGTGGCCTTCAGCCCCGACGGCGCGTACCTGCTGGTCGAGGTACAGTCCCTGTTCTACGAAGACTGCGGCATCGGGTTCATACCCGCCGGTGGCGGCGAGGTCCTGCGCGTGACCCTGCCGCCCGAGGTGCGCAGCTACTGCGGTGAAGAGGCCTGGACAGCCGATGGGCGTTCGGTGCTCTTCCTGGCCGGGCCAGAAGAAGGCCCGCAGGCGGGTCCGCAGCTCTGGCGGGCCGATGCGGCCAGCGGCGCAGCCGAGTTGATCATCGGCGACGATCTCTACGCCCGCGCCCCGATCGCCCTCGCCAACGGCGCGATCCGCTACTTTCTGGCCCGCGTGGAGCGCGACGCCAGCGGCGTCGTGGTGGGCGGCAGTTTCGCCCCGGCAGAACTGACCGCCTCCGGCGCCCCTCCCCGTGAACTCGGCCCGGCCTTCAGCGAGCGGCTGGAGGTGGCCCTGTGGGCGCCCGGGGGCGCGGGGGCGGTGATCGAGATCAGCGGCGAGCAGGGGGTGGAACTGCGCTGGAACCCGATTGGCGGCGTGGCGACCGTGTTGCCCAGCGCTCGCGAACGGGTCGGGGGCCTGGCCTGGGGTCCGGTGGAGCCACGCGCCGGCCAGGTCGCGCCGGTCGGGGCGACACAGCGCCGCGGCAGCGGTGCGGGCCACGGGTGGGGCGGGGGGAGGGCGTTACGTTTCCCGTAGCGCCCTCGCGCCACCAGATAATTTGTTGCCGTGAGGGCTGCGCCCTCCCAAACATTCCCCTCAGGGAGGGGGTTGGGGAAACCCGGTTTCCCCATGTCCCAACCGCTGGTGGGAGCGGCTGGCGCCCCCACAGGCAGGGGGATGGGGAAACCCGGTTTCCCCGTATGTTCAGAATGCTCCATAAGTATTGTAGCTTCCCAGAGTCATGAAGCACCTCTACATCCATATTCCCTTCTGTCACCGCCGCTGTAGCTACTGCGACTTCAACACCTATGCCAACATGGAGTCGCGCATTGAGGCCTACGTGACGGCGCTGTGCGCAGAGCTGGCCATGCTGGCCGCCGGGCCGCAACCGCCGCCGCCGCGCTCGGCGGAGGCCGCCGCGTTGCGCCCGACGATCTTCCTCGGCGGGGGCACGCCGACGATGCTCACCCTGGCCCAGATGGAGCGCATTCTGGCGGCAGCGGCAACGCTGGTGCCCCTGGAAGGCGCCGAGATCACCTGTGAGGCCAACCCCGGCACCGTGCTCGAGCGCGACTACCTGCGCGGCCTGCGGCGCCTGGGCATCAACCGCCTGAGTATGGGCGTGCAGAGCCTCCACGACCCCACCCTGCGCGTCCTGGGACGCATCCACACCGCCGCAGAGGCCCGCCAGAGCTTCGAGGACGCCCGCGCCGCCGGGTTCGACAATCTCAGCCTCGACTTCATCTTCGGGCTTCCCGGCCAGACTCTGGAGCAGTGGGAGCACACCCTGGAGACCATCGTCGCCTGGGGAGCCAACCACTTCTCGCTCTACGCGCTCATCCTGGAGGAACGCACACCCCTGTACGCTCAGGTCACCGCCGGGCGCATCAGTGTGCCCGACGACGACGCCACCGCCGCGATGTACGAAGCCGCGATGGAGCGCCTCGGCGCCGCCGGCTATGACCATTACGAGATCTCCAACTGGACCCGCGGCCGGCCCTGCCACCACAACCTGGCCTACTGGCTCAACAGCGACTACCTGGCCGCGGGCGCCGGCGCCCACGGCCACGTTTATCCGTTGCGGTACCACAACATTCCGGGGATTGACGACTACATCCGCGCAGTCACAGCCGGACAGCGCCCCGTCGCCGGGACCATCACCCTCACCCCTGCCGACCTGCAGGCCGAGACGATGATGATGGGCCTGCGACTCGACCGGGGCGTCGGCGCGGAGCACTTCGCGGCGCGCTGCGGCAGCAGCCTCGATGAGGCCTATGGCGCCGCCCTGCGCGAGTTGATGGCCCGGGGCCTGCTCGAGCCACGCGAGGGGGGAGTGCGGCTCACCCCGCGGGGGCGTATGCTGGGCAACCGCGTCTTTGAGCAGTTCGTGTAGGCTTCATCGCGGAGCGCGGCGCGCCAGGGGTTAACGCTCCTCCGCCTCTGCGCTGACCACCCCGCTGCGCTCGATCACCAGCAGATTGCCGGCAGTCACACAGAGGGGAATGGCGAGCAGATTGACCAGAGGGATGGAGACCAGGGTAAAGGCCAGCAAGCCGAAGCCCAGGCTGCCCGGCAGCATGCGCCGCACCAGGGCCAGCTTGGCGCGGAAGCGCCAGCGCCGCCGCTCCAGGGGGCCATCGAAGAAATCCAGACAGGCGATTGTCGCGCCAAGGGCCAGGTTGGCCAGCATCTGCAGCAGCGCGCCGATACCGGGCACCAGGAGCAAGAGCAGCGAGGGTAGCCAGATCGCCAGGGCCAGGGCCAGCTTCTTGCCCTCAAACAACAGCGCGCGCCAGACATCGTAGGCCGCTGCGGGCAGCGAAAACGGACGCTTGACGTGGGTCTGCCCCACGTAGAGGGCCTCCAATTCCTCGGAGAGCTGGCTGTACCATGGCGCGCCGAGCACCACCCCGAAGCGCACCAGCAAAAAGCCGATCCCCAGCGCCAGCGTCAGACCCACCAGCGCCCGCGCCAGCCAGAGCAGGAGCGTGCCCAGCGTACCTTCCCAGGTGAGGAAACGGTCGAGAGACTGCCAGGCCGCTGCGAACAGCCCGAAGTAGAGCAGCGCCCCCACAACCACATTCACCAGAATGGGGACGACCACGTAGCCCCACAGGCGCGGCGTGCGGTTGAGCAGCGCCAGGGCGCGGAAGGGGTAGAGCACGCCAGTCAAGAGATCCACCATCGGTTGCCCTGATGAAGAGGGGAAAGCAGGTTGCCCCACCCTCCTCCTGCAAGCGGTTGGCGAGTGGGGAAACCGGATTGCCCCACCCTCCTCCTGCAAGCGGTTGGCGAGTGGGGAAACCGGATTGCCCCACACCCCTGCCTGCGGAAGCGGCAGAGAATCCCAATGTACCTGTGCCGCGCCTGGCTCGGCTCAGCCGCGGGCGCCGCGACTTGCGCCGGAGATCCGGGCGACGCGGGTTTCAATCCGGGCCTTGCCCCTCCGCTCACCCTCACCGAGACAAGGTTTCAGTATGAGCATCGTAACATACGTGTTCAGATGTGGGGTAAGGCGTCACCCCGGGTGCGCGGGCTTCCCGCCCGCAATGGCCTGGATGCGGACAAGATGCCCGCGCTCCCAGGAGAAGTGTGAACACGTACCATCGTAACACGTAACGTCCCTGTTGCAGCCCAGGGACAGCATTTTCCCGAGGACCAGTGCCCGGGAGCGGCAGGGGAAGGCCCCCCCAGCGGACAGGGATGTAACTCCCGGTCGTATTGTTAATAAAAACACAAAAGGCGTCTGCGCGGCTGCGCTGGACAACGCCAGGACGAAACACGTGGAGGGTAGCGTCTCCCCAACCCTCCCGATTACGAAGGGCCAGCCCTTTCTGAACAACTGGCCAGTTGCGGTGTGAGTGGGATAGCGGAGGGGAAGAGACTACTTATATGTAATTGATCATTCAGCCATGTGAGCCAGAACACAAAAAATATGGCATTATATTGAGCTTTAGCGTTCCCGATGCGGACGGCGCGCAGGGCTTGATTGACACAAAAGAAAGAGCGGCTTATAATAGTTTTCAGGCAACGCTCCCCGCTATGCACAGGGTTCCCCTAGAAGGCAACGAGGCATGGGACAGATCTTCCCCCGCAACGCCAACCGGCTGGCCTGGCTGAGTGTTTTCGCCGGTCTGTTGCTCGTCGCAGAGCTGGTGCTGATCCTGGCAGTCTACTTCCGGTCAAACTACTTCCGGCAGATCAACGTCGCCATCGAACAGCCGGTCGCCTTCAGCCATCAGTTGCACAACGGCGTGCTCGGCATCGACTGCCGCTACTGCCACGTCTCGGTTAACCAGTCGTACTTCGCGAACATCCCCGCCACCGAAACCTGCATGACCTGCCACTCGCAGATCAAGACCTACAGCCCCAAGATTGCGCCCGTTCTTGAGAGTTATGCCACCGGCAAGCCGATCGAGTGGAACAAGGTGCATCGGGTGCCCGATTTTGTCTACTTCAACCATGCCATTCACGTCAACAAGGGCGTCGGGTGCTCGACGTGCCACGGGCAGGTCAATGAGATGCCGGTGGTCTGGCAGCAGCAGGCGATGTTTATGGGCTGGTGCCTCAACTGCCACCGCAACCCTGAGCAGTACGTGCGCCCGCGTGACGAGGTGTACAACATGGAGTACGTGGCGCCGGCGAACCAGGTGGCCCTGGGCCGCCAGCTCGTTGCCGAGTACGGCATTATGCCCCCCGATCAGCTCACGAACTGCTGGGTCTGCCACCGATAGGATGCGAGATGCGCACGCGTCGGGCCGCCCCGCCACGGGGCGGTGGCGCGCGGTTCTACGGAATGCATCCTTCGCACTAGCAAAGCGATAGCGGCAATGACAAGCACTACCCCGAATCCCGATCTTGAGGCCATCCGCGCGCAGTTGCGCGCCGCCCGTGGCCAGCAGTTCTGGCGCTCGCTCGACGAACTCGCCGATACGCCCGCTTTCCGCGAACTGGTTGAGCGGGAGTTTCCGCGCGGCGCCTCCGAGATGAACGATCCGGTGTCCCGGCGGACCTTTTTGAAGCTGATGGGGGCCTCGCTGGCGCTCGCCGGGGTTGCGGGCTGCACCTATATGCCGCCCGAAAAGCTCGCTCCGTTCGACCGGCAACCCCTCGACCGCGTGCCCGGCATTCCGCGCTTTTTCGCCACCACACTCACCCTCAACGGCTATGGCACAGGGGTGCTGATCCGCTCAGATGAGGGCCGCCCGACCAAGGTCGAGGGCAATCCGCTCCACCCGGCCAGCCTCGGGAGCACCGACCTCTTCGCCCAGGCCGAGATTCTGAACCTCTACGATCCCGACCGCTCGCAGACGGTGCTGAACCGCGGCGCCCCGAGCACGTGGGACGAGTTTGTCGCCACTCTCAATACCAGCCTGACCGCCCAGGGCGCCACCCGCGGCGCTGGCATTCGCCTGCTGACGACGACGGTTAGCTCCCCCACGCTGGCCGATCAGATCAGCCAGTTCCTGGAGCGCTTCCCCCAGGCGCGCTGGTATCAGTATGAGCCGATCAACCGCGACAATGTCTACGAGGGCGCGCGTGCGGCCTTTGGCGAATATGTGAGCACCCGCTACGACCTGTCGAAGGCTCAGGTCATTCTGTCGCTCGATGCCGATCTGCTTGCCCCTGGTCCGGGCTTTGTTCCCTACGCCCGCGCCTTTGCCGATGGCCGCCGGGTGACCAAGGCCAGCGCGGAGATGAACCGGCTCTACGTGGTCGAGGCGTCGCCTTCGACCACCGGGGCGGCCGCCGATCACCGCCTGGCGCTCAAGGCCAGCAATATCGGCGCGTTCACGTTTGCCCTGGCCGCAGAACTGGGCCTCGGCGGCGCTGGCGCTGGCCTCCCCGAAGAGGCTCTGGCCTTCCTGAAAGTGGTGGCCGAGGATCTGGAGGCCCACCGCGGGGCCTGCGTGGTGATCCCCGGCGATCAGCAGCCGCCCATCGTCCACGAACTGGCGCACCGCATTAACGCCGCGCTGGGCAACGTCGGCGCCACGGTGATCTACACCGAGCCGGTCGAGGCCCGCGCCACCAATCAGACCGCCGAGATCGCCGGGCTGGTCAATGAGATCAACGCCGGGCAGGTCGAACTGCTGGTGATCCTCGGCGGGAACCCAGCCTACAACGCCCCCGGCGATCTGCGCTTTGCCGAGGCGCTGCAACGGGTGCCGCTCAGTGTGCACCACAGCCTCTTTGTGGATGAGACCTCGGTTCTGAGCAACTGGCACATCCCCGCTGCCCACCAGCTCGAAAGCTGGAGCGATGCCCGGGCCTACGATGGCACCGCCAGTATTGTGCAGCCCCTGATCGAGCCGCTCTACGGCGGAAAGACCGAGCACGAGGTGCTCGCCGCCCTGCTCGGCCAGCCCGATGCCAGGCCCTACGATCTGGTGCGCGCCTACTGGGAAGCCAGCGGCCTGGCTAACGGCAGCTTCGAAGCCTTCTGGCAGAGCGCCCTGGCCAGCGGGGTGATCAATGGCACCGCCGCCCCCAGTGTAACCCCGACCCTCCAGCCGGCTCCCGTCGGCGCCGTGGCCGTTCCGGTGAATGAGGATCTGGAGATCGTCTTCCGCCCGGATCCCTCGGTGTGGGACGGCGCTTACAGCAACAATGGCTGGATGATGGAGCTGCCCCGCCCGCTGACCAAACTGGTCTGGGACAATGCGGCGCTGATGAGCATTGGCACCGCCTCGCGGCTACTCGGGCTGGGCTTCAACGTGGACGATTTGAAGAACCCCGACAGCGATCAGCGCCAGATCGCCCTTGAGCGGATGACCGCCGCCAATGGCACCATGGTGACCATCCGCTACGCCGGGGGTGTCCTGGAACTGCCCCTCTGGCTGACGCCGGGCCACGCCGAAAACTCGATTACCGTGCACCTGGGCTTTGGCCGCCGCAACGCCGGGCGCGTCGGCGATGGCGTGGGCGTGGATGTGTATCCCGTGCGCACCAGCGCCGCGCCGTGGTTCGGCACAGGGGTGGAAGTGCGCAACGCTAACCGAAAGTACCTCCTGGTCTCCACGCAGGACCACTGGACGCTGGAGGGGCGCGACATTGTGCGCGTCGGCGTCTTCGAAGAGTTCAAACGTAACCCCAAGTACATCGCCGAAGAAGTGTACATGGAGGAGTACGGCAAGAAGACGCCCGGCCCCGGCACCGACGGCTACATCTCGTTGCAGCCAGGGGTAGATTACTCCGGACGCAACGCCTGGGGCATGACGATCAACCTGAACGCCTGCATCGGCTGCAATGCCTGCGTGGTGGCCTGCCAGGCGGAGAACAACATCCCGATCGTCGGGAAGGAGGAGGTCTCCCGGGGCCGCGAAATGCACTGGATCCGTATTGACCGCTACTACGCCGGTGCGAATCTGGATAACCCTGAGACCTACATGATGCCGATGGCCTGTGTGCAGTGCGAACAGGCCCCGTGCGAAGTGGTCTGCCCTGTCATCGCCACCGTCCACGATTATGAGGGGCTGAACAACATGGTGTATAATCGCTGTGTTGGCACCAAGTACTGCTCCAATAACTGCCCCTACAAAGTGCGCCGCTTCAACTTCTTGCAGTACACCGACCTCAACACCCCGAGCCTGCAACTGGCGCGCAACCCCGAGGTGACGGTGCGGAACCGCGGCGTGATGGAGAAGTGCACCTACTGCGTCCAGCGCATCAGCGCCGCGCGTATCGCCGCCAAGAAGGCCGCGGTGCAGAATGGCCAGAGTAGCTACACCATCGAAGACGGCGCGATTGTGGTTGCCTGCGAGGGCGCCTGCCCGACCCAGGCGATCGTCTTTGGCGATATTAACGATACGGCGAGCCGGGTGGCGAAGTGGAAGGCAGAGCCGCATAACTACGGCGTGCTGAACCTGTTGAACATCTTCCCGCGCACGACCTACCTGGCGCGCGTGCGTAATCCGAATGAAGAACTGGAGGCCCACGGCGAAGCGTAGGCGTCCTCCGGCGCCAGGGTGCGTGTTCAGCGTTGGGGGAACAGGCCCGGGAGTGAGGGCGTCCCAACCCCCGTCAGCGTTCGAGGGCAAACCGCCCTCGCTCCCGGAAGACGGGTGAACACATACCCGGCAAAAGGGCGCCAGCATCCCCGAGAGCCTCGACACAGCACAGGTGGGGCGCCCGTGCGCCCCACCCCATCTCAGGGTAAGCAGGACAAAGCACTAGCAAGGATTGCCAATGGCACAGGCGCAACCACTACGCACCGGTCCGCAACCCGACACCGGGGAAATGTACCTGCTGCCGGGTGAGACGTACACCTCAATCAGCCGCAAGATCGGCGATGTGCCGCTGGTCAGCCCCTTGCAAACCTCCAGAGGGTGGTTGCTGGGGTTCACCATCGCCTTCATCTTGTTGATGGTGTACTTTGTGTCGATCGCCTGGTTGTTTATTAAAGGCGTCGGCATCTGGGGTATCAACGTCCCCGTGGCCTGGGGTATGGACATCATCAACTTCGTCTGGTGGATCGGTATCGGTCACGCCGGAACGCTGATTTCGGCCATCTTGTTGTTGCTGAATCAGGGCTGGCGCAACTCGATCAACCGTTTTGCCGAGGCGATGACCCTCTTCGCGGTGGCCTGCGCCGGCCTGTACCCCATCCTGCACCTGGGGCGACCGTGGCTGTTCTACTGGCTGATCCCCTATCCCAACACCCACGGGATGTGGCCGAACTTCCGCAGCGCCCTGGCCTGGGACGTGTTCGCCATCTCGACCTACGCGAGCGTGTCGCTGGTCTTCTGGCTCGTGGGGCTGCTCCCCGACTTTGCCACGCTGCGCGACCGGGCCACCAACATCTGGGCCAAGCGGGCCTATGGGATCGCGGCGCTGGGCTGGCGCGGCTCGGCGCGCCACTGGCACCGCTACGAGATGGCCTCGCTGCTGCTGGCCGGCCTCTCCACCCCCTTGGTGGTGTCGGTGCACTCGATCATCTCCCTCGACTTCGCCATTTCGCAGGTGCCCGGCTGGCAGGTGACGATCTTTCCGCCCTACTTCGTCGCTGGCGCCGTGTTCGCGGGCTTCGCGATGGTTATTCTGCTGATGGCCCCCGTGCGCGTCTGGTACGGCTTCCAGAACTACATCACGATGCGCCACTTCGATGTGATGGCCAAGGTGATGCTTGCCACGGGTATGGTGGTGGTCTACGGCTATTTCATGGAGGTGTGGGCCGCCCTCTACAGCGGGAGCCGCTACGAGGAGTACCTGCTCTTCAACCGCCTCAACGGGCCGAGCGCCTGGGCCTACTACGGGTTGCTCTTCTGCAATGCGGTGGCGATCCAGCCTCTCTGGTTCCGACGGGTGCGCCAGAGCATTCCGGCTCTGATCATCATCTCGCTGATCGTTAGCGTCGGAATGTGGCTCGAACGCTACGTGATTATCGTGATCTCGCTGGAACGCGAGTTTCTGCCCTCATCGTGGGACCTGTACATCCCCACCGTCTGGGACTGGTCGCTCTACATCGGCAGCTTCGGTCTCTTCTTCACGCTGCTGTTCCTGTTCATCCGCTTCCTGCCGATGATCAACATCTTCGAGATGCGGATGTTCCAGTTCCAGGAGAATGAGCGCCTGCACCGGCGCGAGCGGGCCGGGCACGGCGACACGGGCCGCGATATTGTGACTGGGAAGAGCGAGCCGGGCGCCGCCGGCGCCGATTAGGAGCCTGACCCGTTGAGTTCGACGGCTCTGGCCGGGAGAGGCGCGGGGAGGGTTCGCCCTCCCCATCAGCAAGGACCACTCCTCGGAACCTGGTTGTCGCACCATCGGCGGTACGTTGCCCACAGGAATACCCGGCGGTTTCCGCTAGCCTGGAAGTACAGCTATGCAGAGACGAGCAGCAACCGATATCTATGGCTTGATGGCCGAGTTCCGCACGCCTGAGGACCTGATCGCCGCCACCCATAAGGTCAAGCAGGCAGGCTATAGCCGGCTCGATGCCTACACCCCCTTCCCGATCGAGGAGGTCATCGAAGAGGTGGCCCCCGGCGACACCGGCGTGCCCCGCCTGGTGCTGCTTGCCGGGTTGATCGGCGCCGCCAGCGGGTTCATCATTCAGTACATCGGTAACCTGGTGGATTACCCGCTCAACATCGGCGGGCGCCCGCTGGATATCGCCAACTGGCCGGCGATGATCCCCATCACCTTCGAGGCGATGATCCTCTTCGCGGCGTTTACTGCGGCCATCAGTATGGTGGTGCTTAACGGCCTGCCTATGCCCTACCATCCGGTGTTCAATGCGCCACGCTTCGATCGAGCCTCCCAGGACGGCTTCTTCCTGTGCATCGAAGCCCGCGACCCGCTGTTTGACCGTGCCCAGACCGCGCAGTTCCTACGCAGCCTCGGCCCTGTTCAGGTGTCCGAAGTTGGTAACTAGGGGGCGATGATGCAAGCGCTACACTCACGCTGGAGACTCTCACCGGCCCGCCTCCTGCGCTACGGCTGGGTCGGCTTCCTGGCGCTGTTGCTGGCAGCCTGCCACCAGGATATGTACAACCAGCCCAAGGTGCAGACCTACGATCCCAGCACCTTCTTCGCCGATGGGCGCGGGTCGCGGCCGAATGTGCCCGGAACGGTTGCGGTTGGCGCGGCGCAGACCGACACGTACCTCTACACCGGGCTGATCAACGGGGTCGAGGGTGATGTGATGCCCTTCGAGGTCACCCGCGCCGTGCTCGAGCGTGGCCAGCAGCAGTACAACATCTGGTGCGCCGTCTGCCACGGTGAAGCCGGTTACGGCCTGAGCGCCGTGGCACAGCGCGGCGGCATCGTTCCGGCCAGCTTCCACCAGCAACGCCTCCGCGATGCGCCGATTGGCCACTTTTTCGTGATCATCACCAATGGTGTGTACCGCGGCGACCCGGAGAAGGACGGCTACCAGTCCATGTACTCCTACGCCTCGCGCATCAGCGCCGAGGACCGCTGGGCGATTGCGGCGTATATCCGCGCGCTGCAACTCAGCCAGAATGCGACGCTTGAGGACGTGCCCCCCGAGCAGCGGGCCAATCTGGGGCAGTAAGACCAGGCCACGGTTTATCTAGAGAGTTGCTTATGGCGACAACCACCCTTCCCCGAACCCAGGTGCCCCAACTGAACCGCGTGCAGGTGATCGGCATCGGCGCGGCGGTGATCGGGTTGGCACTGCTTGGCCTGGGCTTCGTGCTTAATCCCGAGCAGTTCGCGAAGTCCTACATTTTTGGCTTCTACTACACGATCGCCTTCTCGCTGGGCTGCCTGGGCTTCCTGATGGTGCAGCACCTCACCGGCGGCGCCTGGGGGATCACCGCGCGCCGCATTTTTGAGGCCGGGGCGATGATCCTGCCGATCTTCTTCCTCGCCAGCATCCCGGTGATCATGGTGGCCTATAATACCTTCGGGTTCGAGCACGCCATTTATCACTGGGCCAACCCCAGGGTCGTTACTCCTGGCAGCCCTGAGTTTGACCCGATTGTTGCCCACAAGGTGCCATGGATGAGTCCCCTCTGGTTCGCCGGACGGATGGTGATCTACTTCGCCATCTGGAGCATCCTGGCGTTCCTCCTGCGTACCTGGTCTCTCCAGCAGGATCGGGGGGCCGACCCCATTGTGACAGCTACGCGTATGCGGCGCCTCAGCGGTATCGGTGTGGCCCTGTTCGTGTTGAGCGTGACCTTCTTCGCCCTGGATGTGGGTATGTCCCTCGATGCCCACTGGTACTCGACGATCTATGGCGCGCACTACATCGTCAATGCCGGCCTGGGCACCCTGGCCTTCACCATTCTTGCCCTCACCCAGGTTCGCCAGACCGAGATCTTCCACGAGCATGTGCCCGTCAAGCCGATCCACGACCTGGGCAAGTTGATGCTCGCCTTTACGGTGCTGTGGACCTACATGTCCTTCGGCCAGTACGTGATCATCTGGTCGGGCGATGTGGCCGAGTTCACACCCTGGTACGCCCGGCGCCGCGAGGCGGGCTGGCTCGTCGTGGTGATTTTCTTAATGATCGCCGCCTTCTTGATGCCCTTCTTCGCCCTGCTGGGGCGCAAGCCAAAACGCAACCTGAACTACCTGGCCCTCGTGGCTACGTGGATCATCGTTGTGCGCCTGATTGATACGGCCTGGATCATTCTGCCCGAGTTCCACGCCACGCCCACCGAGGCGCTGCTCACCTTTACCAATCTGGCTGCCCCCATTGGCCTGATGGGGGTCTGGGTGGCCCTGTGGGCCTTCTTTATGCAACGGGCCTCGCTCCTGCCCCTGAATGACCCGCAAATGGAGAACTTGCACGCTGGAGGTCACCACTGATGAGTTACCGTTTTCAACCCTCATACCCACCCGAGCAGCGGCAGGTTACGTACCAGCCGGCCCGGCAAGGAGCGCCAGGGGTGGTGCAGATCATGAGCGGCCTCCTGGTGGCCTTCCTCGTGGTGAGCCTGCTGGTGATGCTCGCCGGGCGCGTGCCGTTCGTGCCCAGCGTCACACCCCTCGATGGGCCAACCTATAAGGATTATGTCCTCCCCGACCGTGAGCTGCTCGGTAGCTATGGCTATACGATGGAGGGGAAGGTCCATATTCCGATTGATCGGGCCATGGACCTGATCGTTGAGCGCGGGCTGCCCACGCGCAGCAATCCCAGTCCCACGCCGTAGTTGTGTGGAGATGTGGAGGTGTGGAGGTGCTGGGCGATCCGAAAACACCTCCACACCCCTCACTCCTCCGTCACTCGTAGCGCACGACTTCCCCCTCAACGCGCCGCACGATCCCCGCGTCCACCAGATACTCCAGATGGGCGATAGTCTCGGCCACGGCAAAGCGCATCTCGTGGGTGGTGTACTGGTCGAAGAGAAACACCCGTCGCGCCACCTCATAGGCCGTAGCGCCCCCGTCCAGCGCCGCGTGCACTGCCGCCAGCCGGTCGGCGTGGTGGCGCTGCAACTCCTCGACACGCTCGCGCCAGGTATGGATGAGTGACTTGTGCCCCGGCAGGGCCAGCCGGACCGGCAACCCGGCCAGTTCTGCCAGGGAGGAGAGGTAGCGCCCCAGGGGGTTCGGCTCGCTCCCCGGCCAGACCCCGATGTGGGGCGTGATGGTGTTGAGCAGGTGATCGCCACAGAGCAGCAGGCCATCGGCTTCGTCGAAGAAGATCAGTTGCCCATCGCTGTGGCCCGGCGCGTGCAGGGCCACAAAGCGACGCCCGGCCATAGTGAGCGCGGCGCCCGGGCTTAGCGGAGTGGGCGCCGGATGGGGCAGTGTAGCCCGACGCAACAGCGCTACGTCACGAGTGATCGTTGCCACCAGATCCTCGGGCGTACCGTGGCGGCTAAAGAGACGCGCCATCGGCTCAGGCAGGTCGGGCGGCTTGCCCCAGATCCCGGCGGCCAGTTCGGCCTCGCGGGGCGCCATGAGCACCGGCGCTCCGCTGAGGGCCTGGAGCCACCCGGCCATCCCGTAGTGATCGGGGTGATGGTGGCTGACGATGATCTGCCGGATCGCTTCAGGTGTTACATCGAGGCTGGCCAGCGCGGCGCGCCAGGCCGCCTCGCCGGCATCGGTGTGCAAGCCGGCGTCGAATACCGTCCAGCCGTCGGCGTCGCGCAACAGGTAGCAATTGACACTGTTCAGGGCGAAGGGCAGGGGCAGGCGCACAAGAAACACATCACGAGCGACTTCGTTGATGGACATGGCTTCGCTCCGCGCTATTGAGGGCGATCAGTTGCTGTATCATAGCAAACTGCTATGAATATGGGGAAACCCGGTTTCCCCTCGCCTCTCCCTCAAGGGAGGCTAGGGTTTGGGGAAACCCGGTTTCCCCTCGCCCCTCCCTCAGGGGAGGCTAGGGTTTGGGGAAACCCGGTTTCCCCTCGCTCCTCCCTCAAGGGAGGCTAGGGTTTGGGGAAACCCGCTTTCCCCTCGCTCCTCCCTCAAGGGAGGCTAGGGTTTGGGGAAACCCGCTTTCCCCTCGCTCCTCCCTCAAGGGAGGCTAGGGTTTGGGGAAACCCGCTTTCCCCTCGCCCCTCCCTCAGGGGAGGGTGTGGGAGGGCGCAGCCATCCCGGCAGGGCCGTAACCCTCCCGCCTGCGGCCTGTGCTACAATAGAACCAATGACAACACAACCCGATACCGAAGGCCGGCGCGACGCGCCGCGCTGGCTATTACCCGCAATCGTGGGCGCGATCATCCTCCTGGCGGCCCTGGTGGCCGTAGCCCTGACCGGCGGATTGGCCCCGACCCGGCCAGCGTCGGTCCCTACGGCGCTCTCGGCCGAGCAACAGGCCGCCGCCAGCGCCCATGCCAGCGCCACCAGCGAGGCTGCCTCCCAGGCCCACGGGGGCCTGAATCCAGAGGGTCCAGCGGTGGAGATCATCAGCCTGGCGGAGGCGCGAGCGCTGTTTGATGCTGGCACGGCGATCTTTGTTGATGTGCGCTCGGGGAGCGCCTACAGCGCCGGCCACATCCCCGGCGCCCTTACCATCACCTCACGCGACCTGGAAGAGCGCCTGAAGGACCTGCCGGAGGGCACGGTGATCATCGCCTACGGTGACGCCGAACGGCCCGAGTCGGGGCAGCGGGGCGCACAGATCTTCATGGAACTCGGCTACCCCCGGGTGATCGCGCTGGAGGGCGGCTTCCAGGCCTGGCGCGACGCGGGCCATCCCGTTGAGCCGTAGCGACGAGGTGGCCGTGGCTGCACCTACAGCACCTGACAGGGTGGCATTCGCCGCCCTCTGGATGAGCGGCGCTCTGTTCTCGTTCATGGCCATGGCCGTGGGCGGGCGCGAACTTGCGGCAGAGCTGAGCACCTTTCAGATCCTGTTCTTCCGCAGCCTGGTGGGCCTGATCGTCGTTACCTGGCTCGTGGCCCGCACGGGCTGGCGGCAGGTGACCAGCCCGCCCCTGGGGCTGCACGTGCTTCGCAATCTGGCCCACTTCGGCGGCCAGTTCGGCTGGTTCTACGGCCTGGCCTTTATCCCCCTGGCCCAGGTCTTTGCGATTGAGTTCACCGTGCCGATCTGGACGACGATCTGGGCGGCGCTGCTGCTCGGCGAGCGGGTCACCGCACCGCGCCTGGCTGCCGTCGGGCTGGGCATCGCCGGGTTGCTGATCATCCTGCGCCCCGGCGTGCAGAACGTGCATCTGGCCTCCCTGGCCGTGCTGGCCGGCGCAGTGATGTTTGCTCTTACCCATACGCTGACGCGCCGGCTGGCACTCAGTGAAACACCGCTCGCAGTCCTCTTCTACATGACCCTGATCCAGGTACCGCTGGGGTTGCTGCCGTCGCTGGTCAACTGGACGATCCCCTCGCCGGCGCTATGGCCGTGGCTGCTCGTGGTGGGCCTGGGCGCCCTGAGCGCCCACTACTGTATGACCCGGGCCCTGGCCCTGGCGCCAGCCACGGTCGTCGTGCCGATGGACTTTCTGCGCCTGCCGCTGATCGCCGTGGTTGGCGCCGTAGCCTACGGCGAGCCACTGGAGTGGACCGTCTTGCTCGGTGCTCTGGTCATGCTCACCGGCATCTGGATCAACGTGAGCGCCGAACAGCAACGGCATCGCCCGACCCTCACCGGGCCTCCGCGGACAGAGAGCTAGACCTTGCCCGGCGGCAGCGCGCGTGACCATGGGCCACCGAGGCCGTAGACCGCAACCGTTGACAATCTAATACCAATTACCGTTGATGATGCCGCATTGCCTGAAGCGATTTCAGGCGTTGTGCTGCCCAGCGTGGCAATCCACAATCCAAAATCTAAAATCCAAAATGGTATAACTTGTGCGGCTGCGCCGCACAA
>Ga0209721_1000215_pt1 | contig 57750 bp, 48 predicted proteins | sample TshhotsprinmetaG_FD_184139 | JGI IMG/M metagenome (GOLD analysis project Ga0209721, IMG submission 184139) | Hot spring microbial communities from South Africa to study Microbial Dark Matter (Phase II) - Tshipise hot spring metaG (SPAdes)... | ecosystem: Environmental > Aquatic > Thermal springs...
CTCAAGCTCAGGTGACATTTAATGTAAACATGCGGATTAAGATGTTGAAGGGTGAATTTGTACCATTGACAGACAAAGTAGTTATACGTGGTAATTTTAATGGGTGGAGTGGACTTGCTGATGAGTTATCAGATCCGGATAATGATTCAATTTATTCGATTACGAAGACCTTTAACGTAGGTGACAATTTAGAGTTTAAGTTTGTTATTCATCGATCAGGTACAGATTTTTGGGAGGATAGGATACCAAACAGGACATTAACGGTACAGTCGGGGGTGAATATATACAATGGTGGATATTTCAATGGAGATAGTATATATGTACCGAGATTTCCGATACAATATACTTTTAGATGCAACATGGAGCTTGAGAGGTTAAGTGGGAGGTTTAATCCTGCGGTAGATACAGTATCAGTAAATGGGACGTTTAATGGTTGGTCACCGAAGAGTTGGATATTGACGGCGAATCCATTAAATCCGGATATGTATGAGGGGACATGGACGATACAGGCAGGAGTAGGAGAACAGATAGAGTTTAAGTTCTGGTATACGCCGAACAATTGGGAGAGCAGGCCCAATAGAGTTTATACGTTTACACAGGGAGACATAAGTTCAGGTAGTGTGGTATATGAGGGTGCATTTAATGATGCTACATTGGCGACGGTATTGAATCAGCCTGCGACGATAAAGTTTACAGTGAACACTATTGGGGCGAGATCAATAATAAATGGACAGCCGTTCCCAGTAGTTAATACGGTACATATAGCAGGAAGTGCTTTGCCATTACAATGGCCTGGTGGTGGATGGCCTAATTCAGATAGTGTAAGGATGATCAGATTGTATGATGATGGTACAAATGGTGATTTGGTAGCAGGAGATAAGATATTTTCACGGAATATAACATTTCCGGCATATACAGTTTTAAGAGTAGAGTATAAGTATTCAATAAACTTTGGTGATGCGGTAAATAACGGTGGAGGTAATGATAATGAGGCTGGATTTGCGGATAATCACATATTGCAGATGACGAGATTTATGACGGGAGCGACGACAGTGGATACATTTGGAAGGATGGGTGTATCACATTTGACCAACGTAACAGGTGTAAGTGGAGAAGTAGTAAAGCCGACGACGTATTCGTTGTATCAGAATTATCCGAATCCATTCAATCCAGTGACAAGGATAAAGTTTGGATTGCCGGAGATGAGCAAGGTGACATTGAAGGTTTATAATGTGATAGGTCAGGAGGTAGCGACGATACTTGAGAACAAGGAGCTAGGTGCGGGATATTATGAATATGAATTCAATGGAATGAATTTACCGAGTGGAACATATATTTATAGAATGCAAGCAGGTAATTTTGTCCAAACAAAGAAGATGATGTTGATTAAGTAAGATAATTAGATGAGTTGTTAAATGTTAAAAAGCCCTCTCCTTTGAGAGGGCTTTTTGTTTTAAGAATGAAAAAAATCTTTTGAATTATCTTTGAAGTAAACTATGTTTAATTTTTACTTTTTAGTGTTGGTTTTAAAGATTGAATTTAAATTTGTGAGGTAAATGATTTTAAGGAGAAAGTTAACCTTGGATAATTTGATTATGTTTGATGTTGATTAGTAGTTGAGTTATAAAGTAAATCTAATGTAAAATTATTTATTAGTTACAAATTAAAAGTATTCACGGGCGCGGAATTTTACTCCAAGTTCTTTTTCAGCAAACTCGCGAGCTTTTTCTAAATTAACTTCATTTAGATCGACAATAGTTACCACCACTTCGGATATGTATTTTTTTGCTTCACGAGTGAAGTTTACCATTTCATAAAACATGGATTTATCTATTTGCATAAGTCTGGAATATTGATCAGGATCAGCAGAATTTAAACTGATAGAAACAGAATCGATTAATCCTTGAAGTTCTGGTAATATGTTTCGTTTGTTAATTACATTGCCATGTCCGTCTGTATTTAGTCTGGTTCTTCCACCGTTTTCTTTCACATATTTGGCAACTTTTTTTACAACATCAAGTCGAATTGTTGGTTCACCAAAACCGCAAAAAACAATTTCATCGTATTCTTTAGGGTTGCCAATCTCCTGAATAAAAACCTGAGCTGGAGGCTCCATACTTTTAGGCATTCTTAGATTATAACCCGCAACTGATGCATATCCTTCACGGTCGCAAAAAACACATGATGCGTTACATCTATTTGTAATGTTAATGTAAAGAGTATTTCCTATTTTATATGTGAATGATGGTTTTGGTAGTTCACCTATTTTAAACAATCTGTACACATTAAAATTTGTTGTACGAACGATATCATCAAAAGTTATTTTGTGAATCTCGGCAAGCTTTTCTGCAATAATCTTTAAGTGAGATGGTTTATTTGTTTTTCCTCTAAAAGGATGAGGTGACATAAAAGGTGAATCAGTTTCAAGAAGTAAGTTCTCAGGTTCAATTCGTTTGAGGATATTTATCAAATTTTCATTTTTAGGATAAGTAATATTTCCAGTAAAAGATACAAAGGATCGAAGTTCAATAACTCTTCTTGCCATTTCATAATTACCATTGAAACAATGAAATTGTCCAAATAAACTGCTATTAACTTCTTCTTCAAAAATTCTCATCAAATCTTCATCAGCTTCGCGATTATGAATTATTACCGGAAGTTTATGCTTTTTTGCTAATTTTAATTGTTCTCGAAAAGCTACTTGTTGAATCTCCTTAGAAGAAAATTTGTAGTAATAATCTAGTCCAACTTCACCTATTGCAATGACTTTTGAATGTTCTAAAAGTTTTTCTAATTCAATTAAGATGTTGTCATTAAAATTTGCCGTATCATGAGGATGAATTCCTACTGCTACAAAAACTTCAGGATATTTTTCAGCTATTTCAATATTTTTTCTAGATGTTTCAAGATTGGTCGATGGTGATATAATATACCGAATTCCTGAAGATTTGGCTTCATTAATGACATTATTCAAGTCATTATAGAGCTCATCAAAGAATAAATGACAATGTGTATCAATCATATTTATAAACTAAATCAGATATTCTATTATTGCAAATTAATAAAAACTCCTCTTCAAATCAGTGAATAAAAATTTCACAAAAATTTTAATTGGTACTTTGAGTTTGTAAGTTCATTAATCAAAAAATAACTTTGAGTTATGAAAACAATTATTGAACCCTTTAAAATTAAAACTGTTGAAGCTATCCGCTTTACCACAAGGGAAGAGCGAGAAAGAATTCTTAAAGATGCATTTTACAATCCGTTTTTTATTCATGCCAGGGATGTTATAATTGACCTCTTGACAGACTCTGGAACTTCTGCTATGAGTGCTGAGCAATGGGCTAGTATGATGCGTGGTGATGAAGCATATGCAGGCTCTCAAAGCTTTTTTAGATTTGAAAGAGTCGTGAGAAAAATTACAGGATTTAAATATATAATACCTACTCATCAAGGTAGAGCAGCTGAAAAAATTTTATTCACAGTTTTAGGTGGAGAAGGTAAATACTTTCCAAGCAACACACATTTTGACACTACCAGAGCAAATATAGAATTTTCTGGCGCAGAAGCATATGATTTTCCAACTGAAGTAGGTTTAAGACCTGAGATTAAAGGTGATTTCAAAGGTAATATGGATATAGAAAAATTAGAACAATTTATTAAAGAAGTTGGGCCAGAAAATATTCCTCTGGTTATGTTAACTGTAACTAATAATTCAGGTGGTGGACAGCCTGTATCAATGCAAAATATTAGAGAAACTCGTCAGGTATGTGATAAATATGGACTAAAGTTGTTTATTGATGCTTGTAGATTCGCTGAAAATGCATACTTCATTAAAAAAAGAGAAAGTGGATATGAAACGAGGTCAATTTTAGAAATAGCTCGAGAAATGTTTTCTTATGCAGATGGATGTACTATGAGTGCAAAGAAAGATGGATTGGTGAACATAGGTGGATTTCTTGCAATGAATGATGATGAACTTGCTATGAAGTGTCGGAATGTATTAATTGTGACAGAAGGATTTACAACTTATGGTGGACTTGCAGGACGAGATCTGGAAGCTATTGCACAAGGTCTTGAAGAAGTTTTAGAAGAAGATTATTTGAAATATAGAATTAGATCTGTAGAGTATCTCGGTGAGAAATTAGTAGAATCGGATATTCCAATTATTGAGCCCCCTGGTGGTCATGCAATATATATTGACGCAAAACGCTTTGCTCCACACATTCCACCTGAACAATATCCAGGTCAATCTATAGTCTGTGAACTTTATTTGTTAGGAGGAATCAGAACAGTTGAAATCGGAAGTGTTATGTTTGGAAAGTACGATAAAAATGGTAAACTAATTCCTGCCAAGATGGAACTTGTCAGGTTAGCCATACCGCGACGCGTTTACACTCAAAGTCATATCGATTATGTGATTGAAGTAATCCAAGAAGTTTATAAAAACAGAAAAAAATTAAGGGGAATGAAAATAATTGAGGAAGCATCTATACTTCGGCACTTCACTGCAAAGTTTGGATATGTTGATTAAAAACATTTATTTTAATTGAAGCAAAAATAATAGCGTTGAAAATTATTTGATGGCATATAAAGTTTTCTTCTCTATTTAGATGTGAACTAATGGGTAATTGATAAGCTTTCTTGTTTTTATTGCTTATTTATGTTTAATTGTTTTATTTCTATATGAAAATTTCAAGATAGAATTAGTACCTGACTCTTATCTCGTTCAGGAGATTTTCACTAAGTTTGACGTAGTTTGAATGTTAAATACTTGCAGAAAATTTTAACTGGAATTAATAACAAATTGAATTATTATTTCTTATAAATCAGATGTATTGCTTTAAATTTTTAATGTTAAGTTGAATAAATTTCGGGTATTTAGATTTGTTTTTAGAATTCTAAGGCGATATCAGGAATTTATTATTTTATCTTGAAGAATATAATGATGATAGGGAGAAGATGAGATTCTAATTTCTTGACAGATATGGCAAAACTAAATTTCAAAGTTAAGAAGCATTGGAATTGCCAATCATTTATAGATTTGTGTTATTTCCAATATTTAAAAGTCTTTTGCAAAGAGTAACTGCATCAATTGCATCCTTACCAAATCCAGATGCATGGATTTCATCAGCAAACTTTTGATTAACAGGTGCGCCACCAATAATTATTAACTTATCAGGAAAATATTCTCGAATTGATTCCACCGTCTTTTTCATCCATAACATTGTCGTCGTTAACATGGCAGATAAACCAATAATATCAGGATTTTCTTTCTCGATATTTTCAATAAATTTTTCAATGGATACATCCACTCCAATATCAACAACATCAAATCCATTTCCTTTAAGCATTATCCCAACCAAATTTTTCCCAATATCGTGAACATCATTTTTAACAGTTCCAAGCAAAATTTTTCCACGACTTTGTTTTAAAGATTCTGCGGCGAGAAATATTGGCTCTAACAAAGACATTGCAGATTTAAATGCGCGAGCGGACATTAAAACTTCAGGTAAAAATATCTCACCAATCTTAAATCTTTCCCCAACAACTTCCATTCCCTTCATTAAACCTCCTTCAAGAATTTCTTTTGCCGTAAGGTTACTATCTAATGCTAAATACACTTTGTCACCTATAGTTTTGTAATTACCTGATATAATATAATTTGAAATTTCAACTAAAAGCTCTCTCATTTCAACTAAAATTAATTTTGTTAGCAATTTTTTTTATCGATTTGATATGTTCTGGTGTAGTGCCACAGCATCCACCTAGAATTTTAACACCACTAAGTAAAAACTTTTCAACGACGTCCAAAATTTTATCCGGTGTTTCGGGATAAATTATTTTGTCATTTTCTATAACTGGAATTCCAGCATTTGGTTTAGCTAATAGTGGTAGATTGGTTAATTGTTTAATTTCATTTATTATATCGTAAGCTTGATTAAAGCCTTCGCCGCAATTTGTTCCAATTATATCAACGTCTAGTTCAATTGCTTTTTCAACAAACTCTTGAACACTATGTCCCATAATTGTATAGTAACCTTTTGCAGTTTTTTGAAAAGTTGCACTAAGTGAAATTGGTAATTTGTAATTCGCTCGAAATGCAGAGATTATAATTTCTGCTTCTTTGAAAGATTGAATTGTTTCGATATTTATGAAATCAACCTCACTTAATCCTTTTGCTTGTTCGAAGTATGCTTCGAATGCTTCGCCTTCTGAGACATTTCCATATGGTTCAATTAAGTCTCCAAGTGGACCAACAGAGGCAGCAACGACTTTATCTTTTGCACAACTTCTTGCTAATTCAACAGCCCTTGAGTTTATTTCATAACTTTTGTTTGATAGTCCAAATTTTTTTAGGCGATATGAATTCGCACCAAATGTATTCGTTTGAATAATATCTGAACCTGCGTTAATATAAGCAGAATGGATGTTCTTTACGAGGTCCGGATTAATCAAAACAAATTCTTCGGGGCATAAGAACTCCTTCATTGCAATAGTTTGAAGCATGGTTCCCATCGAACCATCAAAAACGAAAACTTTCTGTTTCTTCAAGAAATCTAACGATGCCATCTATTTTTATTTTTCTTGAGTCAAAGTTAAGTAAACAAAGTTACTCAAAAAACAAAAAAGGTTGGTTTTTGAACCAACCTTTTTGTTAAAAATTTCTAATACTCAATCAGCCATTAAACAGGCAATAGCAGCAGTACCGACGATATCATCGACACTACATCCACGACTTAAATCAAATATAGGTTTTCGCAGTCCTTGTACAACTGGACCAATTGCTTCAGCTCCGCCAAGTCTTTGAGCAATCTTATATCCAATGTTACCTGCATTTAGGTCAGGAAAGATTAAAACATTTGCTCGACCTGCAATTTCGCTTTCTGGAGCCTTAGATTTCCCAACTTTTTCAACAACAGCTGCATCAAATTGTAACTCACCATCTACTTTTATATCAGGACGTTTTATCTTTACAAGCTCAGTTGCTTTTCTAACTTTATCAACCATTTCATGCTCAGCGCTTCCTTTAGTTGAAAAGGAAAGCATTGCTACAAGAGGTTCTTCTCCTACAAGCTTACTGAAGTTATCGGCAGTAGAAATCGCAATATCAGCTAGTTGTTCTTCATTCGGATTTGGAACTACAGCACAATCAGCAAAGGCATAAACTTTTTCAGGTAGAACCATTAGAAAGAAACTAGAAACAATGGATATATCTTCAGGCATTCCAACACAATGAATTCCAGCGCGCAGAACATCTGCGGTGGGTGATGCAGAACCACCAACAAATCCATGGGCCATGCCTTCACGAACCATCATTGCACCAAAAAATAAATTATTTTTCATTGTTTCCTTTGCTTTTTCAAAATCTACTCCTTTGCTCTTTCTCAAGTTAAAGTAGATATTAGTAAAATCACTGAGCTTATCTGATTTTAATGGTTCAATTATTCTTATTCCTGTTAAATCGACATTAAGTTTTTTTGCACTCTCTCGAATCTTTTGTTCCTCACCGAGAAGAATTACAAAGCAGATGTTTTCTTTAGTTAGAATTTCTCCTGACTTTATAACTCTCTCATCATGTGCTTCAGGTAGCACAATTGTTTTGCGTCTCTGTTTTGCTTTTTCTTTTATTTCTTCTACGATTCCTCTCATCTTTTAACCTCATTTTATTAAATTTTATTTTCAAAATTACTAAAGATTCAATCATTATCAGAAAATTAGATTAGAAGTGCTAAATAACATACTAAATGATAAGAGTCTGGACTTGTCTGAATTGATGCTAATCCCACTATCGTTTAAAAACTCATAACTGATTATAAATAAAAATTCGGGAAATCTTTTTAAGTTAATTCCCGTGGAAAATCCATAATTAAATTGAAAACTCGATGGACTTTTTACTTGCTTAAAGAAATTTCTTTCGTAGCTAAAGAATGAAATAAGAAAATTAAGTTTAAGAATGCATTCTATTTCGGGAGTAATTGTTTTTTTGGCATAAATAATTGATCCAGACGATAGAAATAAATTATCAATACTAGTTTTTGAAAATGTTTTCGGTGTGCGATAATCGTTTCTTACCGTGTAGATATCCAGTCGATTCTGAATTTTAAAGTCGTCAAAAAATTCTTTTTGTATGTTTATCACATGTTTTAAAGTTATACTTGCGTATATGAGAGTTCTTTCTTCATTTAAGAAATAATTATCTATATCATGTTTGCATCTGTGGAAATAACCTAATACTAAAAAATGATTTTCAAGTTGTTTTGAAAAATATAATCCTTCCTGCCAGAAAATTGCACGAGGATTAAATCTAATATCATTATTGGGGTCTGCAATAAATTCTATCAAACTTTCACCATGAAAGTCAAAAAAATGATTTCTCATCAGATCGATTATGATACCAATTTCCTGTAACCATCCATGGTTATTATCTCTTATTAATCTGTGCATTCCAAATTTACCATACGCTCCAATCCGACCCTTGGGAATTGAATCATGAGTGGATTGAATTATAAAATTCCTATCTATTAATCTTTGTGCAAAGATATTTAATGAATGGATATTAATTAAGAAAAAAATTAATAATGAAATTAAGTTAAAACTAACACAATTTAATTTTCGTGTAATTTTTACCTGCATAATTTTTTAGAAATGAACGAATTTTGCAATTGCAGAATTTCAAACAGGAAAAACTGAGTACTACTTAAGTAAAATTGTTAAAATATACGGCAAAAACAATATTTCTTGGAAATTTCTTATAAATGGATTTTTTGTTAAAATGTTTCATTATTTATTGTTATTTAAAATTTTTAAGTAATTATCAAACCTTTCATAGTTGAAAATAATTTTAATATAGTTTTGCAAAGCTGAAAACAAATGAACGAACTGTTAAAAAAATCAACAAAAATTTTTCAATTTTATTGTATATTTCTTGGCATACTCCTTGACCCTTAAGCTTACTTAAAAAGGAGAGGACTATATGAAAAAAATCTATACCTTTTTTGTGTTATTTTTTTTGTTCGTAAATATAGTTTCGGCTCAAAGGGCAAATATTTACGTTGAGCCAGTAAACTCGCCGAGGCTAACCAAATTAGGTTTTAACACTCAATCTACTTCAACGGGACTTAAAGTAGTTGGTGTTGAAACGTATGTATACTTGTCTGCCCAAGATATTTCAACAACACCGCAACCAATAACTAATTCAGTCTGGGAATTTGTATCACGACCAGCAGGTTCAACTGCCTCGTTTGTATATCCTTATCCAGATAATAGTTGGGCTTACTTTTTAGCAGACAGGACGGGTGCTTATTCAGTTAAACTAACAATTACAACTTCTTTAGGCACCGATGATACAACTATTACAATTTACGCAGCTAGGTATGTAGGTGTAGGAAATTTTGATGGTGTTCCAGCTCAGTTTCCTAATTGTATGACTTGTCATAGTGCCCATACCAATTTTGTTGAAATTTTTAATCGATGGAAAGTTTCTGGTCATGCTAATCAATTCAAGAGAGGGATTGATGGTCAGCTTTCACCATATTACAGTCAAGTATGTTTCAAATGCCATACAACTGGAACAGATTTTTACAAAGTTGCTAATAACGATGGTTTTGATGATGTAGCCGCATCATTAGGTTGGATTTGGTCTCAATGGGCACCACCAAAAGCTGGTAATTGGGACTCGTTAAAAACGAAATACCCACGACTTTCTCAGCTTGCTATGGTAGGATGTGAAAGTTGCCATGGACCAGGTAGAGAGCATTCTATGGGTGGTGCAAAGGAAAAAATTGAAATTAATTATTCATCCGGCACATGCGGTCAATGCCATGACTACACAGGTTACTATTATACTTATTCACAATGGGAATTATCATTTCATGCAAATCCAGTTTGGTCAGCTTCTTTTGCACAAAGCTCTGGTGCAGCATACATGTCCAATAGTTTAGATAACTGCATTCGTTGTCATGACGGACATGGTTTCGTCAACTTAACCAAGAATCGTCCAACCGATACTCGGGGAATGATCAGAGCACAACAAATTGACATTGGTTGTCCAACTTGTCACGATCCTCATGGTAATACAAACCCTTATGATTTAAGATCTTTACCTCCAGGAAAAGATACACTTGCAACAGGTGAGCCTATAACTCTTGGTGGTAAAGGCAAGATTTGCATGGGTTGCCATATCGGTAGGAGAAACGCTGAAGTATACGTCCAGACTAATGTTACAAGCGCCGTTTGGGGTCCCCACTATTCAACCCAGGGTGATGTCTTCTTAGGAAAGAATGCTGCAAGTTTCGGAACACCTTTTCTTTCAACAAATCATAAATATGCTGTCACTGATGGTTGCGTGGGTTGTCATATGTATACTACAGCGGATACAAACAATGTAAACAGACATAAAGTAGGCGAACATACTTTCAGATTGACCAATCCGGAAACAGGATATGAACATGTAAAAGCATGTCAAGGTTGCCATGGACCGCAAATTACAAGCTTTGAAAGCTTTAATGCAGATTTTGACTATGATGGCGATGGAACAATTGAAAGTGTTAGAAATGAAGTAAAAGGATTAATGAGAAATATAAGAATAGCATTACCTCCAGTCGGTATTGACTCAATTAGCTGGACAATGATTCGGGATGCGAATAACCTAAATATGAGAAAAGCATACTATAATTATAGAATGATGGACGGTGATGGAAGCTTTGGAATGCATAACACTAAATTTACAATTGATGTTTTGAGAAAATCACTGGCCATACTTACAGGTGTTGAAATATTGAATTCAGAAATTCCAAAGTCTTTTGAACTTTCACAGAACTATCCAAATCCGTTTAATCCATCTACCGAAATAAAATTCTCGGTGCCAAAGACTGAACGTGTGAAGGTTGCCGTATATAATTCAATAGGCAAATTAATTAAAGTTTTAGTTGATGAGAACTTGGCTCCAGGTAATTATAAGGTAACTTGGGATGGAACAGATTCCAGGGGTGCAAAAGTTACAAGTGGTATTTATCTGTATAGAATGGAAACTCCATCCTTCCAGTCAACGAAGAAGATGGTTCTTTTGAAGTAGTTTATTGGTTAATTAAACAATTTCTAAAGGTCCCGTCAGTTTTTGGCGGGACTTTTTTGTTTAATTAAAAAGGTTATTTGTATACGATTTAATTTTAATTCATCAATTATGTAAATATCTCCGAAACTTTAATTATATTTAATTTGACAGGTCGAACAATTTTCATTTGATAAATGAAAACAAATGTAATTAAAAATTTCAATGATTGTACTTTTATTGCAACAAGGGAAATTCCAGCTCGCATATCAGGTGTTTGGCGTGCTTTTTCTGAATCGAATCTTTTAGATAAATGGTGGGCACCAAAACCATGGCGTTGTGAAACAAAAGTTATGGAATTTAAACCGGATGGTACTTGGATTTATGATATGGTGGGACCAAGAGGAGAAAGGAGTGGAAGTTTACAAACTTTCAAAGAGATCATTTTTGAGAAGAAAATTTCAGGAAAAGATGCTTTTTTAGATAAATATGGTAAAGTCCGAGAAGAACTCCCTGTTTCGGAATTTGAAATTTTATTTACTCCCATGGGTGAAAACACACTAATCACTTTTCTTTCAAAGTTCAAAGATAAAGAGTCTCTTTCTTTGATTTTAGAGTTGGGTTTGGAAGAGGGTCTTGATATGGCGTTTGATAATCTTGAAGAGTTGTTATTGAATATGAAATAGTTATTTTTATCTACTTATAAGATTTTCCTTGCAGTGTAATTGTACATATAAGAATTTGGTAAATCAAACTTTCTTAACTCTAAAATCGCTTGTGTGCTAGAGAGTAAAACAAAAAATTAATTTTTTTTCAGAAAGTTCTAAAAATTTAAGACTGAATGTTTAGTCGATTAAATTTAACTTTAACTTTTAGCTTGAATAGACTTAAAAATAAATGGAAATCTAGCTCGACGTTCTGAAATTTTTTCCCTGAGGAATGACAACAAAAACTACTAATCAGTTCATTGTCAATAAGGTATTAAAAAATTAAATTTGTTAGCAACTATTAATAATAATTATAACAAAAATTTGGTCGTTTATTATTATGAATAAGCAGCGAGTTTATATTGAGACATATGGATGCCAGATGAATGTGGCTGATACAGAAATCGTAAAAGGAATACTTTCCCGTTCCGGTTATTCATTTACAGAAAATGCAGAGTTAGCTGACGTTATTCTCATTAATACTTGTGCAATTAGAGAACACGCGGAAGAGAGGATTTACGGTAGACTTGGAGCATTTCGTACCATAAAAAAACATAATCCTGATCTTGTTGTCGGGATATTAGGGTGTATGGCCGAAAGGCTTAGAAAACAACTAATTGAAGAAGAGCAGGTTGTCGATTTAGTTGCTGGTCCTGATGAGTACAGGCGTTTACCTGAACTAATTGATACTGCTTTAGTTGGTGAAAAAGGGATTGCAGTTAGGCTAAGTAAAACGGAAACATACGATGATATAGAACCTTACCGTGAAGATGGCATTTCTGCGTGGATCGCGGTAATGCGCGGTTGCGACAAATTCTGTACTTTTTGTGTTGTTCCATTTACACGTGGTAGAGAGCGAAGCCGCCCATTAATGAGTATTGTTGATGAAGTAAAAGAATTGACTCGACGTGGTTTCAAGGAGGTAAATCTTCTCGGTCAGAATGTAAATTCCTATCGAGATGGCGAATATGATTTTGCTGACTTGCTTGCCGCGGTTGCAAAAGTAGACCCAACAATGCGTGTAAGGTTTATAACATCTCATCCACAAGATTTTTCAGATAAATTGATTCATACAATAGCTGAATATGAGAATATCTGTAATTACATTCATTTACCAATACAATCTGGTTCAAATAGAATTTTAGAATTAATGAATAGAACTTATACTGTTGAACACTATTTAGAAAGAGTGGAAACAGCTAGAAAAATAATTCCCGGCGTTAGTTTTTCAACAGATATAATAGCTGGATTTCCTACAGAAACAGAAGAAGACCATCAAATGACTTTGGAAATTCTGCGTAAAGTTAGATTTGATGGTGCTTTTATGTTCAAATACTCTCCACGTGAAAGAACAAAAGCCTTTGAAATGGGTGATGATATACCCGACGAAGTTAAAACACAACGACTCAATGAGATAATCGAACTTCAGCAAAAAATTTCTTACGAAATAAATCAAGACTTAATTGGGAAAGTAGTAGAAGTTTTAATAGAAGGTTTTAGTAAAAAGTCAAAAGATTTTTACATGGGTAGAACAGACACTAATAAAATAGTTATTTTACCCAAAGAGGATTTAGAAATTGGTGACTACTGCGTAGCAAAGATTATTCGGGCAAACTCAGCAACACTTTTTGCTGAAAAGGCTGAAAAATTAGAAAGGTCCAATAGAATTACAAAATATGCTGAAGTTTAAAATTTTATTTTTTGCCTTTCTTATTTTTTGTGAATTTTTACCCTCTCAAGAGATTGATATTTCTCAACTAGTTCGTGAAATTGAATCAGGTGATGTTGACAGAGCGAATATACTTATTATGAGTGCCGAAAAGGGTAATTTAAATTCAATCAATTTAAAGTATTTGAAGGCTCTTTTAACGAAAGATGCGGATGAAGCAGCAAAACTTTATCGAGATGTAATTCATTCAAGTGTTGAATCTGAGTGGAAGGACGATGCAGTTTACAGGATGTACTTGTTTCATTATGCACGTGGTGAATTTAACGAATCCGATAAATACGCTCGAATACTATTTGAATCTTTTCCAGAGTCTGAATATTTATCTTATATAAAGCGAATTACAAAAGATTTATCTATCAAATCCAATGTAAAAAACCCTGACACTACGTTAACTGAAAACAAACAAAGATATCTTACTACAATAGATCAAACTGAAGTCAATTCTATTGATAGGTTCTCTATTCAAGTTGGCGCATTTTCGAGTATGGAATCTGCAAAAAATTTTGCGAATCAATTCTTTGGTTACTCGACTAGAATTATTCAAAAGAACGTTGGTGGAAAAATTTTGTTTGCTGTGCTTGTCGGTAATTTTAATTCAAAAGAAGCGGCAAGTGTTGAACAGATTAAAATCAGAGATCGCTTCAAAGTTGAAAGTATTATAGTCAAATTGGAATAAAACTATTCAAACGTTAAAAGAGCTTAAACGTCAATATCTTTTAATCTTCGGGCTAGAATAGAAAGCCTTCCTTTTATAAAAAGCATTTAATGTTTTTAAGTCTCAGCGTGGTAATTTTAATTAACTTCAAATATATTTGTATTATTTTAATGCATTTGTCATGATTTGGAAAAAGCTACTATCTCTAATAACTTTTTTAGTATTATCAACATCAACAACATTAGCTCAATTTGTTGATCCAATAATGAAGTTTTTTGAGAAAGAACATGATTTTGGAAGTATTAGACAGGGCGAAATTGTGGAATACATTTTTCCATTTGTAAATGTTGGTGAAGATACATTAAAAATTTTTGACATATCTGCTTCTTGTGGGTGTTCAGCAGGACTTCTCACAAAAAGGGAATATGCAAAAGGTGATACAGGTTATCTAAAAGTAAAATTTGATTCTCATGGAAGGCAAGGTCAGCAAATTAATAAAATTTATATAAAAACAAATGATATTTATAATCCATTAACGGTTTTACAAATTCGTGCATACGTTTACATAGATTATAAAAATAATTTAAGTAATCGAAAATCTATTATTCTATTGGAAAAATATTTTCATGATTTTGGAAAGATTAAAGAAGGTGAAGTTTACTCAGCGATAATTTCAGTTAAAAACGTTGGTAATGATGCGTTGATAATTGGGGAAGTCATTTCAAATTGCAATTGTATTGAAGCAATCCCAAAATCGCGGAAAATTCAACCTGGATCTTCAAATGAGCTTAAGATTTTGTTTGATTCTACAAATCTTAGTGGATTGATAACAAGAACGATTAAAATTTTTTCTAATGACTTTGATAATCCAGTTGTATATTTAACTGTTCAAGGTGAAGTTATTCAATAAATAGGAGTTTTTGAAATGGCTTGGTTCAAGAGAACTAAAAGTAATATTGAGTCTTCAACTCAAAAAAAAGAAATTCCTGATGGGATGTGGACTAAATGTGAGAAATGCAATGAAATAATTCATAAAAAACAATTAGAACAACATGCATATACTTGTCCAAAATGTAATTATCACTTTAGAATTGGTAGTGCTGAATATATTCAGATTTTACTTGATGAAAAATCTTTTAGAGAGATGGATAAGAAAATGATGTCTGCAGATCCACTTAATTTTGTGGATACTAAGGAATATAAGAAGCGAATTAAAGATGTAATTAAGCAGACTGGTTTATATGATGCAGTTAGAACGGGCACTGGTAAAATAAATGGTCACAATGTTGTCATTGCAATAATGGATTTTGCATTTATTGGTGGAAGTATGGGTTCAGTAGTAGGTGAAAAGATTGCCAGGGCGATCCATAAATCAATTAAAACAAAATATCCTCTCATCATTATTTCACGAAGTGGTGGAGCCAGGATGATGGAAGGTGCTCTCTCGCTAATGCAACTTGCCAAAACCTGTGGAATGTTAACAAGGCTATCAGAAGCAAAAGTCCCTTATATATCTGTTCTAACTGACCCCACCACTGGCGGAACTACTGCAAGTTACGGGATGCTCGGTGATATTAATATTGCCGAACCAGGGGCTTTAATCGGTTTTGCTGGTCCAAGAGTGATTCGCCAAGCCACCGGAAAAGACCTTCCTCCTGGTTTTCAAACTGCTGAGTTCCTGCTCGAAAAAGGATTTATAGACTTAATTTGTCATAGGAAAGAATTGAGGGAAAAATTAACTCAACTCATCGATCTGTTTAAGAGTTAATTGATTCTTTCTTTCATTCATTTTTGATCTTTGGTACCTTTCATCATCAAAATAAAGAGGGACTTTTATGCTTGTATCATTACTAAAACCAGAAATCAAAAGTCTTATTGAAAATCGTCAATTTTCCATTCTGAAAGATGTCCTTCAAGAATGGTCTCCTGCAGACATTGCTGAATTGTTAGTTGAATTAGATGAAAAAGAAAGGGTACTTATTTTTAGAGTTTTAACACGTGAACTTGCTACTGATACCTTCGAATATCTTGATACAGATACACAGATGGAATTGATTAAAGCACTTGGTAATGAAGAGGTTGCTAATATTTTAAATGAGATGGATCCTGATGACCGTACGGCTCTATTTGAAGAATTCCCAGCAGCGGCACTCCAAAAATATCTCGAGTTATTAACGCCCGAAGAAAAGAAAATAGCCATTACATTACTGGGATACCCCGAAGGTTCTATTGGTCGATTAATGACTCCCGACTTTCTTGCTGTTAAAGACGATATGAACATAGCAGAAGTCTTAAATTACACAAGGAAATTTGGGAAATATAAAGAAACACTAAACGTCATTTACGTGGTTGACGAGAAAGGGAAGCTTATAGGTTCATTGGATATAAGAGATGTATTGCTAGCACCGGATGACACTAAAGTGAAAGAACTTGTTGATGAAAATATTGTACCTTTGAATGTTTACGATGATCAAGAAAAAGCTGTTACAATTTTACAGAAATATGATGCCTATGCATTACCTGTTGTTAATGCTGATGGAATTTTGCTTGGTATTGTTACTGTTGATGATATAATGGACGTTGCACAAGAAGAAATTACGGAAGACTTTCACAAACAAGCGGCAGTTGGAGTGCTAGATGAACCATATTCAAAAATTTCGATTTTTAAAATGATCAGGAAAAGAGCTGGTTGGTTATCGCTTCTTTTCATTGGTGAAATGTTCACAGCTTCAGCTATGGCAATTTTTGAGGAAGAAATAGCACGAGCTGTTGTTTTGGCTTTGTTTATTCCATTAATTATATCCAGTGGTGGAAATTCAGGTTCACAAGCTGCTACGCTTGTTGTTCGTGCTATGGCTCTCGGAGAGGTTACCCTTAAAGATTGGTTTAGAATTATGAGACGTGAATTAATAACAGGATTTTTTCTAGGTACAATTTTAGCCATTATTGGATTTTTACGGATTTTTGTTTGGCAATCTGCTTCCCATCTTTATGGAGAACATTGGTTTTTAGTTGGATTAACAGTATCGTTATCTCTAATTGGTGTTGTTGTCTGGGGAACATTGGCAGGTTCTATGCTTCCATTTATCTTAAAAAAATTAGGTTTTGACCCAGCTTCATCATCGGCTCCGTTTGTAGCTACTCTGGTTGATGTTACGGGAATTATTATTTATTTTACCATAGCTATGGAGATCCTTAGAGGCACTCTATTATAAATTAAAACTCGATCGATTTTGTCATGAAAATAATAAGATATGTTGAGGAATTGCGTCAAGAGTTAAAAACTCATCGATGTAATAAAAAAGTTATATCATTCGTTCCTACTATGGGCTACTTACATGAAGGGCATTTGAGTTTAGTAAGTTATGCAAAAAATAATTCTGATGTATGTGTGGTTTCAGTTTTTGTAAATCCTACTCAATTTGGTCCAAATGAGGATTTTAATCATTATCCCCGTGATGAAGAACGTGATATAAAATTACTTGATAAAGAAAATTGTGATTATGTTTTTATTCCCGAAATTAGTGAAATCTACAGCGAAGATTTCAGTACGTTTGTTTTAGAGAAAAAATTTAGCAAAATACTCGAAGGTGAATTTCGTCCAGCTCACTTTGAAGGGGTAACCACAATAGTTACAAAGTTATTTAACATAGTACAGCCAGATTTTGCTGTATTTGGTCAAAAAGATGCTCAACAAGCTCTAATAATTCAGAAAATGGTTAAGGATTTAAATATACCAGTTCAAATTGAGGTTCGACCAATAGTTCGTGAAGTAGATGGACTTGCAATGAGTTCACGTAATATATATTTGAGTAAAGAAGAAAGAAAGGAAGCGACTATTTTATATCGGAGTCTTCTTTATGGAAAAAGTTTGATTGAAAGAAATGAGATTGATGTTGATTTAATTAAAGAAAAAATTAAAGATTTTATAAAGCAATCCAATCTTGCCAAAATTGATTATGTTGAAATTGTTGAAAAAGATTCGTTTGAAAAAGTTAAATTTCTTGAAAGCGGGAAAGCTTATTTTATTCTTTTAGCAGTTCGAATTGGGTCGACACGTCTTATTGATAACTTTGTTGTTCAAGTCTCTTGATTTTTAGGTTCTTAAATCAGAGGTTATTTTTGAAACTAAATGAAACAAATAATATATTGCAAGTGTTCAATAATTTAATTATTTAAAGCAAAAAGCGAGGACGGAAATGAAAAAAATAGCCACATTACTCGTATTTCTTATGATGACGGCGTTTTCATTCGCACAGTTAAAGAGTCAAATGCCACAGCAAGGTAATGTTATTGATGCCATGTTAAAGCCTAAAACGAGTAATTTACTGTTTGGATTTTTTAATCCAGCAAATTTCCGAATGAGTCATTCATATTCATTATCTTATTCAGCATTTGCAGGTCAAGGTTTAGCATTAGGTGTTTACACAAATTCAATGTTTTATAAAATTTCCGATCCTTTATCAATGCAAGTTGATATAAGTTTGGTCCACTCACCATATAACTCTTTTGGTAAGCAGTATCAAAATCAATTCAGTGGAATTTTCATCAATCGCGCGGCTTTAAACTGGAGGCCAAGTGAAAATACACTGATTAATTTTGAATTTAAAAATCTGCCATCATATATGTATTTAACAAATCCATATTACTTCCATCCTTTCTGGTTTCGATATGATGAAATAGGATTCAATGATTGGTATATCGGTAGGTGAAATTTTTCAGGTGATTATAAACTAAGGTGTCCGTTTCAATTAAAATAAAAAACACAATTCTTAATGTTTTATTATTTGTCTTCTTATTATTTTTTATAATAATTGGACTTAGTGTCTACATTAAGCATTCCCACTCATTTAACGACTCCGAAGAATCAGATAACATAGGCAGAGCAATCCAGGTAATTGTTCTTAATGGCACAACCATACAAGGTCTTGCTTCAAAATTTGGTGAATATTTAAGAGAAAAAGATTTTGACGTTGTATTTACTGGAAATTATCAAGCAAGTAATGTAGAACAAAGTTTTATTATTGACCATACTAATAACAAGAAAATCTTAAGAAAGGTACTAAGAACCTTAAATATTCATCAAGACCAAGTAAAAAAAGATGTGAATGAAAGTTTAATACAGGATGTGACGATTGTAATTGGTAAAGATTATCAAAAACTAATAGTTGGAAAAAATAAATGAGTAGTAAAGAATTAAAGGATTTGATCATTCAACATATCATTGACAAGAAAGGAGAAAATATAGTTGTACTTGATTTACGAAAAGTAACTTCCATCACAGATTATTTTGTAATTTGTTCAGGAACGGTGGATCAACATATTAAGGCTATTAAAGATAACATAATTGAAAAATTGGAAGAGGAGGGAATAAAGTACTGGCATGTTGAAGGTGAGCAAGCATTAAGCTGGATTTTAATCGATTATGTCGATGTTGTTGTCCATATTTTTCATCCAATTACCAGAGAATATTACAAGATTGAAAAGTTATGGGCTGATGCAAAAATGGAAAAAATTAAAACGGATTATGAATCTGTATCAATTGTGTAGACGAGATGAAAGATTATCTTTACAAAGTCTTTAATGATCTCAAATCCAAACTTGATTTTATTGAGATAGATAAAATCACATTCAATGTTCCAAACTTTAAAGAGCATGGGGATTTTGCTACAAATTATCCCTTCATACTTGCTAAACAATTAAAAAAATCTCCTAAAGAAATTGCCAAAGAGATTTTAGAAAATTTAACTGACTCTGAAAATGCTTTTAGTTGTGTTGAAGTTGCAGGTAACGGATTCATTAACTTTAAATTTCGTAAAGAATTCATCTTTAATTCATTAAATAAAGTTTTAAATGAAGGAAAAGAATTTGGTAAGTTAAAGAAATATTTTGGTAGAAAGGCATTGGTTGAGTTTGTTTCAGCAAATCCAACAGGACCATTAACAGTTGGTCATGGAAGGAATGCTGTTTTTGGTGACACAATCGCAAATTTACTTGAAGCAGTTGGATACGAAGTGGAGAGAGAATATTATTTTAATAATGCCGGAAGACAGATGAGAATACTTGCAGACTCGGTTAGATTGCGATACCTTGAATTACTCGGTGAGAAAATAGATTTCCCAGATGACTATTATCAAGGTGAGTATATTATTGACATCGCCAAGAAAATCCTCGATGAATTTAGTGATAAAACTAGAAATATTGATGACTTAAATTTCTTCAAGGAATTTGCAGAAAAAGAAATTTTTAAGGGCATTAATAAAACTTTAGAACGTTTAGGAATCCGTTTTGATAATTATTTTAATGAAAATTCTTTATATGAAACAGGGAAAATTGAGGAAGTAATAAATCAATTCAAAACAAAAGAAATTTGTTATGAGAAAGATGGCGCATTATGGTTAGCTTTAACCAAATTAGGTAAAGAACGAGATAAAGTTATTGTTAAATCGACAGGCGAACCAACATATCGGTTACCAGACATAGCCTATCATATTGAAAAGTTTAAGAGAGATTATGACCTAATGGTTGATATTTTTGGGGCTGATCATATAGCGACCTATCCAGATGTTTTAGCCGGACTCGAGATTCTTGGTTACGACACACGCAAAGTAAAGGTACTGATACATCAATTTGTTACAATTGTTCAAGATGGTGAACTTGTTAAAATGTCTACACGTAAGGCAAATTTTATAACGCTTGATCAATTAATTGATGAAGTAGGCGCTGATGTGGTTAGATATTTCTTTTTGATGAGATCAATATCAAGTCATCTTAACTTTGAATTAACTTTAGCAAAAAAACAAACCGATGAAAATCCTGTTTTCTATCTTCAATATGCACATGCTAGAATTTGTGGAATTTTAAGATTTGCAATTGAACAAGGAAAGCAACCATCGGATAAATTATCTGTTCTTGGTGAGGATGAAGAAATTAACCTGGCAAAACATTTATTGAATTTTCCTGATGTAGTTTTACGTTCTGCTGAAAATTATGATCAACTCATTTTAATTACTTACCTGCACGAACTTGCCGAACTATTTCATAAATTCTATCACGAGCATAGAGTTCTTGGTCAATCTGAAGAGATTACGAGCGCGCGACTTGCCCTTTGCAAAGCGGCTCAAATTGTTCTGCAAAATGGTCTTTCGATTTTAGGTATTAATGCTCCTGAAAGAATGTAAGCTCTATCTTCAATTTCAAATTATTTTCTGCATATTAATAAACTGTGAAATCTCTGTCTTTAACAAACGCAAGAGTTGCAAGAAAAATTACTTTTGCCCCTGAGTTTAATAAAGTTTTTGCGAGTTCATTGACTGTTGAACCTGTTGTAAAAACGTCATCTACAATTAAAATAGTTTTGTTTCTTATTTTTTTAACGTCTCTGACTTTGAATGCTCCAGATACATTCTTAATTCTTTCTGAAATGGTTAGTAAAGTTTGTGTTTGAGTGAACTTTTTTCTCTTGACCACTTTCGGATAATAATTTTTATTGGTTACCTTTTGAATTCCTTCACAAATTTTATCAGATTGATTGTAACCACGTGATAATTTTTTTATGTAATGTATTGGAACCGGGATTATTAATTCTATGTTAGGGAACCAATTTTTTTTGCTGAGTTCTTTACCTAATAAAATTCCAAGATATATTCCTAAATTCGATTTTTTGTTATACTTTAATTCATGGATAACTCTTTGACACTTTCCACCTTTTGTAAATTCGAAATGTGAAAAGAAGCCCTCAATAGTTCCGAACTGGCTGATTTTTTGATGAAAGATATTTTCGATATCCGATGGATTAGCTTTTTCAATTTTTGAGACACATTCATTGCAAATTGAAAAATTAGAATTATAAAGTTTACTCTGGCATGTTACACATATTTGGGGAAAGAAAAAGTCTAAAACAGAGTGAAAAATATTTTTAAGAGTTATAATAACCCCCATTTTTTTCTTAAATACCATTCAATGGAGAGAAATGTAATTAGCGCAATTAAAACGTAAAATGAGTTCCATGCGTAAAAGACACTTGTAATTTCTTGTTCTTTCTTTACAGATTTTAGATTCTTATTTATGTTATCAATAAAATTATCAGCGTTCTCTAAATGGAAATAAGAGCCATTTGTGGCAAGCGACATTTGTATTAGTAAATCTTCTTTCAATGTCAAATCTCGAAATTCTAGTTCTGATTCAGAGATAGTAAATTTCCCTTTATTCTGAAATTTCTTGCTGGCGTAGTGTACGTTCGCATTAAATTCATAATCACCTTCTTCTAGGTTTGAAAGTTCTACGCTATAAATCCCATTGCCGAGTGGTTTAAATTGTGTTGTCAATTTTTTATCTGGACTTGAAACATTTAGAAAAATCTCTGCATCATTAATTGGATTATTTGCTTCATCGTAAAATTGCGCTATGAAGGTTACCTTTTCGTTAATATCATAAATTTTCTTTTGAAGATTTACGGAAAACCTTTTTGTAATTTCTTGAGTAGTAAGCCACTTAATAATGTTATTAATCAAACGATCAAAATAATTTTCGTAAACCTCTTTTTGTCCAGTAAGAAGTTTTAACCGCCAAATATTAAATCCAAGAAATGCGATGCTACGATGACGATTTAGATTTCGACTTAGAATTAATGGTTGATTTATTCGATTGTTTTGAAGCCTGTAATATGCAAGTATTTCCGATTCTGGTTTTGCAATGAATTCTCTATCAACTCTGAAAATCGGCGGAAATGAATTCCAAATTTCTAGAGAGTTTATTCTATCAATAGATAAAATTTCAGATTTACTTTTTTCTTCGTTCACATCAATTAAAACCTGAGTGGCTGTTCCATAAGCGCTACGCCAGTCGAAAGGAAGGTACGACTTAAAGGCATTTAATCTATTAAAATCAACATCTGGATTTAGCAAGATAAATAATGGAATATTATCTTTTTCAATTCGGTTTAAAATTTTCCGAATCAATGATTCTGAATTTTGTTGAGTGGGAAATCCTATTAGAAAAATCACATCAGCTGAATCAATAAAACTTATTTTTGAAAATAAAGGATAAAATTCATTCGGTGATCTTTCAATCAAAGTTTCAAGTCGGAAGTCCGTATTTGTCTTTATAGCCTGGTTAATAAAACTTAGATCGGATGATGGTTTCCCTGCAATTGTTAGAACTCTAATTTTATTGCTAAGCACTTTGACATATTTAGAAGCGGAATTGTTTTTTACTGTGAATTCTTTCTCAAGTGGTGTAATTTTGACGTTTAATTTACGCTCACCTTCAGTTTCAGGTGTGTAAGTAAATTCTATTTCTTGAAAATCACTGCCCAACGTAATAAGTTTCTTTTCTAATAAATTATTGTCTTCGAAGAGTGAAATTGAAGTAGTTTTTCCTTCGAATCCAGAGGACTTGATATTTACTCTTATGGTAGCTTGATTCTGTGCATAAATTAAGTCGTTACTGATTATGTTATCGACCGAAATATCATTTTTTGGTGAAGGGTCACCAACTCCAATAGAAAAAATTGGTATGCCTAGTTTTTCAACCGTATAAGTTGGTTTTTCTCCAAGGTTGTAAATACCATCAGTTACAAGAATGATATTTTGATAATTTTTTACTTCTTTCTCTTTTAAGATTTTATTTAGTGCCTGAGAAATGTCAGTTGAATAACCATTAAATTTTAGGTCATCCAGAGAATCGGGATGGAATTCATAAATTTTGTTATTAAAAACAAATACATCGTAATTGACGTTTTTTGATTTCAAGTTATTAAAAATTTTTTCCAAAGCAGATACAACATTTTCCTTGTACATATCGACACTTTTAGAATTGTCTACTAGAATAGCTGTTCTCGATTCATTAACTAATATTTTTATGTGTTCAAGGGTTAATTCACCTATTGCTAAAAATATGACTGAAATAGTTAAGAAACGAAGGATGAGAAGTAAAATTTTACTGGTTGTATTGATATTTGGTATTGTTTTTCTGTAGAAATAGAGCGAAATAAAAAAAGAAGCTAGAATAATTATAATTAGTACTGTATAACTAAATGATGTAATTACATTAAAAAGTGGAATCATGACTTATAAAAATTTTTTCTTAATCGAATAGCCATTTTTTTAGTTCATCTAAGAAATGATAGGCAGTCAAGTCGAATTGGATCGGGGTTACGGATACAAAATTTTCTTGAATCGCTCTAATATCTGAATCTGAATCTAGTTCTATGGAGTCCATTGTACCTGTTAGCCAGTAATATTCTCGATTATTAGGATCAAGTCTTTTTTCAAAGTAATCGTTCCAACGTGATTTTCCTTGTCGCGTGATTCTTATTCCATTTATTTGTTCTTCTGGTACAGCTGGAATATTTACGTTTAATAGAACTCCAGGGGGTAAACCATACTTCAATACTGTTAAAGCAATTTTTTTTGCTACTTTCTTTGCATATGAAAAATCAAAATCGGTGTAAGTTGTAAGACTAAATGCAATTGATGGAATTCCAAGTATTGTTCCTTCTGTGGCTGCGGAGACTGTTCCACTATAAATTACATTTATTGCGGCATTTGAGCCGTGGTTAATTCCCGAAACAATTAGGTCAAGTTTTTCTTCTAATAGAGTAGTGACGGCAAGTTTAACACAATCTGCTGGCGTTCCAGTCACAGCATAACCAAAAAATTCGCCATTTGAATAGTAAGGATTCACACGAAGAGGTAGGTGAGTTGTAATGGCATGTCCAACGGCACTTTGTTGTTTGTGAGGTGCATAAACGATTGCTTCACCAATTTCCATCATTGCTTCGCGAAGTGCCTGTATGCCTTCAGAATAAATGCCATCATCATTTGAAACGAGTATCTTATATTTTCTTTCCATATTTCAAATTTAATTTAATTGAAATTGCAAATAAATCCTCATTGAATATATAAATTTTTAACTATCCATTTGTGAAGTGGTATCATATCCTTAAAAATTTCACAGGAGAACTTAATGATATCTATCTTTTGAAATTGCTGTAAATCTCTTGTCTCATACATTGCATATAATCCGCTGAATTTTGAAAGGTCAGCAAAGGGATGTTCTTCTGTAAATCCTTTTGGTAATTTTTTGAATTTGCTTTCTTCAATGGCAAATCCTTTTCTTCTAAGAGAAGTGATTATTTCAAAAAATTCACTGTCTTTTGTTTGCTTGAGAAGCACATCTCTATATTTCTTTAGGATTTTAGATGGAAAAATGTAAAACCCTACGGCAAGTAAAAATAAATCTGGTTCAAGATGAAAATAAAATCCAGAGCTTTCCATACGTTTCCAATCACCTTCCCAAACATAAATACCGAGATTTGTTTTATAAGGACTTTTGTTTTTCGAAAATCTTGTATCTCGCTGTAATCTAAAAATCGATTTATTAATTTCGGGAATTGCATTGATATCTGGCACATAGTTTTGTAAAAATTCTCCAAGTCTGATGACGGTAATTTGTGCCGGAACTAAAAAATTTTTTTTGTATTCGTTTTTATTAGAGTGAAACCATTCTCGATTATTGTTTTTCTTTAGGTTTTTTAGAAATTTTATCGTGTTAAATGGAAACTTATCTATCATTTATTGTGCTTTTTGCATTTAATTCTTCCAAAGCTCTATCTATTGCATTGTGTGTTCCAAACAAAACAAGTAAGTCACTTTTTTCAATCTTAAAATCACCAGATGGATTTGGAATAAATTCGCTATTTCTTACGACCGATATAACTGTGGCACCTGTTTTCGCTCTTAAATCTAATTCTTTAAGAGTTTGATTAATTGCATATGAATCTTCATCAACGTAAACAGTATCAATTGTACCTTTTGCTAAAATTTGATTTATGTGGTCAAAAGCATGTTCGGTAAAACGCACATCTCTAAAAATTCCGTACGATTCAGTTCTTAAAGTGTTTGCTTGAGCAAGTATCACGCTATTAGGAATATGATAACGTTTCAATACGCGACTTAAAATTTGAATTGAAGTTTCAAACTCTTCAGGAATAACTTCATCTGCACCTAACTTTATTAAATCTTCTACATCTGTAACGTATCTTGTTCTTACGATTAAGTAAATATCTTTGTTTAATTGTTTGGCTAATTTTGTTATAATACGTGTTGACATGGAGTCAGATATTGCAACGACAACAATCTTAGCTTCATCTATATGGGCAGTTTGCAGAATTTCTCTTTTAGTCGCGTCACCAATTATTATGTTCTCTCTCATTTCACGGGCTGTTTTAACATTTCTTGGATTTGCTTCTATAACGATATAAGGAATTCCTGCTTCTCGTAAAACTTTGCTTACGTTTCTGCCATTAAGTCCATATCCTATGACTATAACATGATTTTTTAATCTGGACAGTTCGTCGCTTGATTTTTGAATCTGAAGTTTGGGAATTTTAGATGCAATGTGAGGCGTATATTTTAATAGTAATGGTGATATAAGCATTGAAAAAATTGTAACTGACACAAATAGTTTGTAATCATTTTCAGATAATAAATTGAAATCAAAACCTGTTAAAGCAATAACAAAGGAAAATTCTCCAATTTGAGAGAGCAAGATTCCACTCATCAATGAGATTCGAAATGGATATCTCAGGAGCGAGATTATTCCCGTTATAATTACAGTTTTCAAGAGCATTACTGCAATAAGTAAGAGGAAAATCTCTTTAATGTGCATTACAAAAAAATTTAAATCGAACAACATTCCAAATGAAAGAAAGAAGAAGGATGTAAAGACTTCTTTAAATGGAATAATATCACTTATGACTTGATGAGTGTATTCTGTTTCGGAAATGATTAAGCCTGCAATAAATGCTCCAATTGCGAAAGACAGGCCGAAATTATGCGTAAGAAATGCTGTTCCCAAACTTAATACAATCACACCTATAATAAATACATCTCTCATTTGTAATTGAATCAAGAAATAAAGAATTTGAGGCATTAGAAATTTTGAGATTAGAAAAATTATTACAATTAAACCAAACGAACCTAGCAAACGAACAATTGTATCACTAAATGTTGCTTCGTGCGCAAAACCTAGAATAGGTATTAAAAGAAGCATCGGAAGAACTATTAAATCTTGAAAAACAAGTGTACCTACAGCCAGTTTCCCATGTGGTGTATCTAATTCATCTCTATCACTTAGCATTTTAAGTATAATAGCAGTGCTTGAATGAGTAATTAAAAATCCAATGAAGATTGATTGTTGAACTGAATAATTAAAGTTTAATCCAATTACGAATCCTATTAAAATTGTAGCTATAACTTGAAGTCCTCCAACAAATAACACTTCTCTAAAGTTTTTAATGAAGTTATTGAAAGAAATTTCTATTCCCACTGAGAATAATAGGAGTGCTATTCCAATTTCAGATAGATGAGCAATTCCTTCATTACTTTTTATCAATCGAAGAAAATTTGGACCAATGATGATTCCAGTTACAATGAATCCAAATATTGAAGGTAAATCCAGTTTGTTAAATAAATAAATTATTGGAATTGCAAAAGCTAAGAGAATTAATAAATCTTTTAATAAGTTTAGTTCATTCATATATTTGAACAATAATTAAAATTAGTGAGGATGCCATGATATTAATTATCATATTCTTTTTGATTTTTTTACAAACTCAAAATATAACAATCTATGCACAAAATAAACGACCAATAACCGCAGAGGACCTGTGGAAGCTTAAAAGACTTTCTAGTTTAACCGTTTCTCCCAATGGCAAATATGGTTGTTTTGTAGTAACTGAAACAAACATTCAAGAGAACAAATCAAATAGCGATTTATGGTTAATTGACTTATTAAATTATTCTGTTAGGCGACTTACAACACATCCTGGTTCTGACAATTCTCCAGGTTGGCATTCCAATAATAAAACCATTGCATTCATTTCAAAGAGAGAAGGTGATTATTCTCAACTATATAAGATAGATATTGATGGTGGCGAAGCTCAACTTCTCTATGAAATGCCCTTGGGAATATCTAATCCGAAATTTTCGGAAGATGGGAAGAAGATTTTCTTTACGTCAAAAGTTTTACCTGAATTCGAAAATGATTTTGAAGGGCTGAAAAAAGAATTAAAAAGTAGAAAAGAGAAAAAAGTTACAGCAAAAGTAACGGAAGATAGGCTTTATCGATATTGGGATTCGTGGCTTACTGATGGATTTGTAACTAGATTATATATGTTGGATTTACAAACTAACTCGCTTACAGATTTAACAAAAGGTTCGAAGAGAATTTTTAATCTTGATGGTGGAATTACTTATGCAGTTTCACCTGATGGCAAATGGGTAAGTTTTGTCGCAAATAATACAGAACCGCCTTATGATTCACTTAATTTTGATGTATTTTTACTTAATGTCGATGAACCTGAAAAAATAATAAATGTCACAAAAAACAATCCAGAAGAAGATGGCTCCCCATACTTTTCAAAAGACGGAAGATATCTCTTTTTTGGAAGCCGGTTCGATCCTGATTACTCTGCAGATAATATGAGATTGATGAAATATGACTTGATCACCGGCGAAATAAAAAATCTTACGGAAACATACGATTTATCGTTTTTTGGGTTTACTCAGGGACTAGATTGGGATAATGTTTATATGTTAGCGGAAGAACGCGCAAAGGTATGTTTATTTTTTTACAATCTAAAGAAAAAAAAGCTTGAAAAAGTTATTCAGGGCGGATCAATAAGCTCGGTTAATATAACTTCAGGTAAAATCTATTACTTAAAAAACTCTCTTTCAGAACCAGCAGAGATTTATGAATTTGATATCAAAACAAAAACGAACAAAAAAATTTCTCGTTTTAATGATGACATTTTAAGCCAGATAAAATTCGGAAGAGTGGAGGAACATTATTTTATTGGAGCTAATGATGATTCTGTTCAGATGTTTATTATATATCCACCCGACTTCGATCCATATAAAAAATACCCACTTGTTCATTTGATTCATGGAGGACCACATCAAACATTTGGAGACGATTTCCACTATCGTTGGAATGCTCAGTTGTTTGCTTCTCCTAATTATTTTATTGCAATGGTAAACTTCCATGGCTCCACCAGTTTTGGAAAGAATTTTGGTAAATCAATAGTTGGAGCTCATGGTGATAAACCCTTTACGGATATAATGAAAGCTACTGACTTTTTGATCAGCAAATTTTCATTTATTGATTCAACGAGAATAGCAGCGGCAGGTGGAAGTTATGGAGGTTATTTAGTCAATTTTATTGGAGGAAATACAAATCGGTTCAAAGCTTTGATAAGTCATGCAGGTGTCTATAACTTAATGGGGCAATTTGCTAGTGATTTAACTTATGATAGAGTTAAAAATTATGACGGGGCACCCTGGCAAGGTAGATATGAAAATATAAATAAGTGGAATCCTGCATTTTATGCTCACAATTTTGAAACGCCCATTCTTATAATTCATGGAGAAAAAGATTATAGAGTTGTTGTAACCCAGGGATTAGAATTGTATGGAGTCTTAAAAGGCAAAGGAATCCCAGCAAGACTGGTTTATTTCCCCGATGAAAATCACTGGATTCAACAACCACAAAATTCAATTTATTGGTACAAAGAAGTACATGATTGGTTAAATAGATTTTTAAGGTAGTATGAATTATTGAAAACTAGGTAAGAATGGCTTAGAAATTTCCGAAATTGGATTTAGAGCTATGGCAATTGGTAGATCTTCAATGGCAGGTAAAGTCCCTATTGGTTGGGGAAAGTAGACAATAATGAATTAATGTAAGTGTTGAAAAAACCAATGAATTGAGACTAAACTTTATTGATCCTGCAGATTTTTACGGTTTAGTACATGGTGAGGAAATAAATAGTGAAGATGATTTCAGAACAAAAAGGAAATTTAATCATCGTAACTAAAGTTGACCGCGTATTAATTGAAAATAGCACCGTAAAATTAAGTTATTCAACGAAATATATTCTAAACACAATTATAAAAATCAAAAGAGGTTAAAAGGTGATTAAATCGACATCTATCTGCTACACGGTGCGAAGTTAAATCATACTGGAAAGGTTGAATGTATTGAAACAATGTAAGAATTCATAAAACACGATAGGATTAAAATTTGAAGTATTTCACTCATTACATATAAGTCAGAACCAGAGTTTAATTTTATGTTGAAGAATAACCTGGGCAACACAATTCAAATTTTATTTAATGTCATAAATCAAGTTGCTCTTTATTCTATTATGTTGAAAGATTACGAAAATGGTTATAGTATAATTGCAGGGATGCCATTACAATTTGGATTGTTAGCTGAAAAGTTTGATGAAAATACAACTTTTGATGAGGATAATTATAGTTCATTTAAAAATAAACATTTAATTTCTTAATGTTAATGAGTTACTCCAACCTTTCTTCAAATTAGATGAAAAGTATAACACCCTTTAATATTGATTATTCTGTTTTGTCATTTGTATTTAATCATTCTGAAATTTCTGAAGTGATACCGGGAATGAGAAACTTACTTCAAGCTAGATTAAATACAAAAACTCCTATCAAAATTTCAAATGATGATTTATAATAGCTACATAACCTTTGAAAAACATAATATCTTAATTTGTTAATTGAGTTTAAAAATTTTGGATAGATGTTGATTTTTTTTGTAAGTAAATTATTACAAACAAAATACGACAAATGACTAATTTATATCAAATTTTTTCTCATATTTTGTCGATTAAAAATAGTTAAATTTTATGTTTTCAAAATCACAACACAAACAAAAACAAACAATCGGAGGTAGCATGAAAAACCTACTAACATTTTTTGTCCTTTTCCTTTTCGTTTTTACGGGTGCTAACGCACAGAACCTCGAAGAAACATTAGGGAAAATTACTGGTGATGCCAGTAAAGCATACGTTGCACCTATTTCATCCGCATTTGGTGCAAATCTTAACTCTGGTTGGGTCAGGAGCGCCCCACGTCCAGTAAAATTCGGTATTGATATTAATGTTGGTTTAGTTGTTATGGCAACATTATTTGGCGACCAGAACAAAACTTTTTCTTCAAGTGGTAAATTCAGATTTAATGCTGCTCAGGCTGAGCAATTAATTCCTAGTGACATTACTGGTTCACCGAGAGAAAGTATTAAGAATGAAATCATAACCAGGGATTTCACTGTTTCTATTTCTGGTCCAACTATAGTTGGATCGAATAAGGACTCAGTTAAAGTTTTGTTCCCGGGTGCAGTAATTCAAGGTCGGACTCTTGGTTCTAAGTCAATAACTTTACCCGTAACCGGATATCTTGAGGAGTTACCAGCATTACCACTTATCGCGCCACAAGTTACACTTGGCACAGTTTTCGGCACTCAAATTGCACTTAGAATGTTGCCTGAAATTGAAATAAGTAAGGATCTTGGTAAATTCAAATATTTCGGTTTTGGCATTCAGCATAATCCAACAGTATGGTTACCTGTAAAATTGCCAGTAAATGTTTCATTAGGTTATTTCACTCAATCACTTGAAGTTGGAAAAATATTTAAGACCAGCGCATCGATGTTTGGAGTCTTTGCTTCAAAAAGATTTGGTCCCGGTGCATTAAATATCGAGCCATACGCTGGATTCTCCTTTGAGAGTTCTAATATAGATGTGGCTTACGACGTAACGTATGATTCACCAACCGGATCAGTAAAAAATACAATTAAATATGGTCTTGAAGGTGAAAATAGTTCAAGGCTTACAATTGGAGCTACATTGAAGCTCTTACTTTTAGGGATAAGTGTTGACTATAGTCTTGCCAAGTATAACTCCGTTAGTGCTTCACTCAACATAAAAATATAAAATTATCCAACAATAAGAAATCTAAGTCCTGTCTATTTAATTTGGGCAGGACTTTTCTTTTATAATTAGGCTGTAAAACGTTTTTATTAATTAACCTTGTAAAACTTATTAATAAATTATATTTTTGCTTTAAGTATTGCCCATTATCGGGCAATTTTTTTTATTATACTATGAACGAGCTTTTAGAAAAAATTAAAATGGCTATAGAGCCAATTCTAAGGAAAAATGAGGCTTTCTTGGTGGATCTTTCATATTCTAAAATAAAAAATGCGAAGAAATTTGTATTCTTTGTGGATAAAGATACTTATGTTACCCATGAAGATTGTATGAAGATTAGTAAAGACTTGGAATTTTTTCTTGCTCAGCAAGGACTTGTTTCAGAAAATGATCAGATAGAAATTTCATCACCGGGAGTTGATAGACCTCTTAAATTCCTTAGACAATTTTCAAAACATAAAGAAAGACATTTTTCTGTTACTTTTAAGGTTGATGATGAAAAGATTGAGACAAGAGATATGATTCTTAAGGATGTAATTGATGATTTATTAATTTTTGATGAAAACGGTAGAATTCGCGAGATAAAATTTTTAGATATTATAAAAGCGAGAACTTTACTCAAATTTAAATAAAGAGGAAACTATGAATCAGGAAATAGTGGAAGCCTTTACTACAATGGTAAAGGACAAAAAAATTGACCGGGATATTTTAGTAAGTATTTTTGAAGATGTCTTTTCAATTTTAATGAGAAAAAAATATGGTTCAAACGCACAATTTGAAATAATAGTGAATCCTGAAAGAGGAGAAATTGAAATATTTCTTGAGAGGGTAATTGTTGACAAAGTTAAAGACCCAAGTAGAGAAATATCAATTGAAGAAGTAAGGAAAAAAACTGATGAAGAGTTTGAAATAGGCGATTACTATCCTGAGGAAATCGATGTTAAATCATTTGGTCAAATTTTTGGAAGGAGACTAATAAATCTGGCTAAGCAAACACTAAGTCAAAAATTGAGAGATATAGAAAAAGAAATTACATATCGTGAATATTCTCATAAAATTGGTGAGATTATCGTTGGTGATATTTATCAAATTAGAAAAGATGAAATTCTTGTGAATCACAATAAAAACGAACTAATTTTACCAAGAGAAGAACAAATTCCCAAAGAAAAATATCGCAAAGGTGATGTAATTCGTGCAATTGTTAAAGAAGTTCGGAAAGAATCTAAAGGACCTAAGATAATTATTTCAAGAGCTGATAACTTGTTTCTTGCGCGTTTATTTGAGATGGAAATTCCTGAGATTTATGATGGGGTTGTTGAAATAAAAGCAATTGCTCGTGAACCAGGCGAAAGAGCAAAAGTTGCAGTTGTTTCAAATGATGATAGAGTTGATCCTGTTGGGGCATGTGTAGGAATGAAAGGCGTTAGAATTCATTCAATTGTAAAAGAGTTGAATAATGAAAATATAGACGTAATTCACTGGGGTGACGATATTGAAGTTTTCTTAAAGAGAGCTTTTGCTCCAGCGAAAATAAAGAAAGTTGAAATTGATCATGCAAATAAAAAAGTGATAATTTGGGCTGATGCAGATCAAGTTTCTTTGATTGTTGGTCGCGGAGGTCAAAATATTAGATTAGTTGGAAAATTGATTGGTATGGATATAGACGTCATTCGTGAAGAAAAACCGATTGAAGAGTATGAAGTAGATATTGAATTAATTGACTTTAAGCAAGAACTAGGAGAAGAAGTTTATCAGAAATTGATTGAAGCGGGATATGATACCGCTATTGATGTACTTAAAGCGGGTATGAATAAGATAAAAGAAATTGAAGGATTTGACGATGAAAAAGTGGCGGAAATTTTCACTATCTTGAAAGAAGGATTTGAAGAATAAAATTACTCAGGATATTTATGTCAGAAGGTACAAAAACATATCAAGTATTCAAAATTGCCAAAGAGCTGAACATTGCAGCGGAGCGCATTATTGAATTTATCAACAAAGAAACGAAGGTTGCTGTAAAGAGTCCCGCATCAAAAGTGGATGAAGATATTTACAAGCTTATTTTGGATAAATTCAAAAAAGAGAAACAAAGTGAGGAAATACGACAGAAAAAATTAGAAGCATTTAAATCAAAAGTGGATGAACAGAAGAAAGAAAAAGTTGAAAAACCAAAAAGACGTGAGAAGAAGCTTGTCGACGTTATTGGAAAAGATACTGAACCAGTTGCAACTGCCGTAGAAGAAACTGAAGAACCAGTTCTTGCTGAAAAAATATTCAAAGAAGCACCAGTTACATCCGAAGTTATTTCTCAAGATATTGAAGTAGTTGAGCAATCTGCAGAGAAAATAATCGAAGAAATCGAAGAGAAATCTTTAGTAGAAGTTACCGAAACCTTACCTGAGACTTTAGATGTCACTCAGGATCTACCAACAACTGATATACAAAATATTAAGCAAACACGGACCACTGAAAGAGCTAAAACAACCCTAGATGAAATTAAAGAAAAGGTTAAGGGTATAAAAGTTCTTGGTAAGATTGATCTCGAAAAAACCGAAGAATTGTCTGAAGAAATAAGTGAAGAAGAAATAGCCGAGAAGGTTAAGGTAAAAGTCTCTATACAGGAAGAAGAGGAAACAGAGAAGAAGAAAAAGAAAAAACCAAAAAAGAAACAGTTACGCGAATTAATTAAGAAAAAACAGGTACAACAGGAAGAGCTAGTCAAGGTAAAAAAGGTCAAAAAAAGTAAGCTTAAAGAATTTGATGAGAAAGAAATAGAGACTACTATACGTAGAACTTTAGAATCGATGGATGAATCTGCACTATCAGTTAGAGCATCTTTAAGAAAGAAAAAGAAAAAAGAAAAACTAGAGGAATTAAAGAAACAAGAAGAATTATTAGAGCAAGAAAAATCAACGCTCCGAGTTTCGGAATTTATCACAGTTGGTGAGCTTTCAAATCTATTAAATGTTTCATCTTCAGATATTATAAAAAATTTGTTCGGTTATGGAATAATGGCTTCTATTAATCAAAGGTTGGAAAAGGATATTATTCAAATTGTAGCAGATAATTTTGGCTACAATGTTGAATTTCAGGATGAGCATGTTTCAACAATAATAGAAGATCAACCAGATCCGGAAGAGAAGCTCAAAAAACGACCGCCAATAGTAACAATAATGGGTCATGTTGACCATGGTAAAACAACATTACTTGATTATTTAAGGAATTCTCAAATTGTTGCTGGTGAAGCAGGAGGAATTACACAACATATTGGTGCATATAAAGTTGAGTTACCTGGTGGAAATCAAATTACGTTTTTAGACACACCTGGCCACGAAGCTTTTACTGCAATGCGTGCTCGAGGTGCCAAAGTTACAGATATAGTTGTGTTAGTTGTTGCTGCAGATGATGCGGTAATGCCTCAAACAGTTGAAGCTATCAATCACGCACAAGCGGCGGGAGTACCAATTATTGTTGCAATCAATAAAATTGATAAACCCACAGCTAATCCTGAAAAGGTTAGACAACAACTATCAGAAAAAAATGTTCTGGTCGAAGAATATGGTGGACGTTATCAATCAGTTGAAATATCAGCTAAAACAGGAAAGAATGTTGATGTGCTTCTAGAAAAAATTCTAATTGAAGCTGAATTACTTGATCTAAAAGCTAATCCAGATCGTCTGGCTCGTGGTTATGTAATTGAAGTTAAACTTGAAAAGGGCCGTGGAATTGTTGCAAATTTATTAATATTAAAAGGAACACTTAAAATTAATGATCCATTAGTCGCTGGAGTAGCATATGGTCGTATTCGCGCTATGTTTGATGAAAGAGGACATAAACTCACTGAAGCACTGCCATCAACTCCTGTTCAGGTCTTAGGTTTTGATGAAATGCCGCAAGCTGGCGATGAGTTTGTAGTCTTAGAATCTGAAAAGCTAGCTCGTGAAATTGCTAATAAGAGAAAGCAAATAAAGCGTGAACAGGACTATAGAATGGGACGACGTCTTTCGCTTGAGGATATTTCAAAAGGGATAAAATTTGGCGAATACAAAAATTTACGCATTATTGTTAAAGGTGATGTGGATGGTTCCGTCGAAGCTATTTCTGATGCATTATATAAGCTATCCAACGATGAAGTGAAAATAAATATAATTCATAAAGCCGTTGGTCCTATAACTGAAGCTGATGTGCTCTTAGCCTCAGCATCAAATGCGATTATTATTGGTTTTAATGTTAGACCAAATCTTGAAGCAAGGAAATTGGCCGAAAAGGATCAAATTGAAATCAGATTGTACAACATAATTTATGATGTTATTAATGATGTGAAAAACGCAATTATTGGATTACTACCACCGGAAATCAGTGAAGAAGTTACTGCAATAGTTGAAGTTAGAGAAGTCTTTAAGATTGCTAAGGTTGGCACAATAGCAGGTTGTTACGTTAAAGATGGTAAGATTCAAAGAAATAGTAAAGTTAAAATTGTAAGAGATGGTATTCAGATTTTTGATGGTGAAATTGAGAGCTTAAAAAGGTTTAAAGACGATGTTCGTGAGGTTGAGGCAAATAAAGAGTGCGGAATTAAAATTGCTAACTTTAATGATATAAAAGTTGGGGATATTATTGAAGCCTATCATGTAGTCGAAAAACAGAGAACTCTTGAAAATGTCAATAAGAACTGAAAAAGTTGCTGAAATTATAAAAAAAGAATTAAGCTTAATTCTTCTCCGAGAAACAAATGATCCTTCTTTAGGATTTGTAACTGTTACAACTGTGAAAGTTTCTGGTGACTTGAATAAAGCGAAAGTGTATGTTTCAGTAATGGACAAAGAACGACGACAAGTCACCCTTGAACATCTTAACAATGCGAAAGGACATTTCAGGTCTAAATTGGCTGGTAGATTTAAAATTAGAAGAGTACCTGAAATCTCATTTTACATAGACGATACTCTAGATTATGTTGAAAATATAAATCGATTGATAAAAAAAATTCATGAAAATTATAACGAAGAAAACGACTGATTTAAGAGGTTTTGATTTTAATGAAGGTGTGGTGATATTGATGAATAAACCAATCGATTGGACATCTTACAAGGTTGTTGATAAAATTAAAAAGATATTAAAAACAAAAAAAGTTGGTCATGCAGGAACTCTTGATCCTTTGGCAACCGGCCTTTTAATTCTCTGCACAGGTAAAATGACGAAAAAAATTCATGAGTTTCAAAATCTTTTAAAAGAATATCGCGGAAAAATTTACTTTGGAAAAAAGACTCCCACTATGGATAGAGAATCATTCAATGATTCGAATGGAACGAATGACATTTCGTACTTGTCTTTGGGGTTAATCAGAGAAACTGCAAAAAAATTTGTTGGTGAGATCGAACAAATACCCCCTGTACATTCAGCGGTATGGATTAATGGCAAACGGGCATATGAACTTGCTCGTAAAGGAAAGGAAGTAAATCTTAAACCAAGAAAAGCTTTTATTGAATCTTTTGAAATTTTTAATTATGAACCTCCACTTGCCGATTTCGTTGTGAGATGTTCAAAAGGTACTTATGCAAGATCTTTAGCGAATGATCTTGGAGATTCATTAGGTTGCGGAGCTTTTTTGTATGAGTTGGAAAGAACGGCAATCGGCGAGTTCAGGATTGAAGATGCCATAACAGTTAATGAGTTAATTAGATTATCTAAGGAAAGTAAGAATTAATGAATGTCTTTTATAATATTGAAGATATCCTAAGAGACGAAAAAACATGTCTGACTGTTGGAACTTTTGATGGTGTACACTTAGGACATCAGAAAATTATAAATGAGATGATATTCAAATCAGTTGAAGATTCTTGTAGAAATCTCGTAATTACATTTCATCCTCATCCACAAATCGTTTTAGCAAAATCAAATAACATTAAAATTTTGTCTACACTCGAACAAAAGTTATTGTATTTTAAGTTACTTATGATACAAAATGTATTAGTTATAAATTTCACTCGTGAATTTGCTGAACTTAACTTCAAGGATTTTATTGAAAAAATTTTAATAAACAAAATTGGATTGCATACAATTATTATTGGAAAAGATCATCACTTTGGAAAAAATCGTGAAGGTAATGCAAGTGCATTAAAAAAACTGGCACCAGTTCATAACTTTAAAGTTATTGAAGTTAATCCTCTAAATTTTGGTGATTCCAAAATTAGTAGTACAAAAATACGTCATGCCTTGTTATCAGGGGATATTGAAAATGCAACTAAAATGTTAGGTAAAAAATATGAAATTAGAGGTAAGGTAATTAGAGGTGATCAGAGAGGAAAAAGAATTGGTTTTCCAACGGCAAACATAATATCGGATGATATTCACAAATTAATACCTGCGAGAGGTGTTTATCTGGTGGAAGTTGATGTTCGAAAAAATCAATATTATGGAATGATGAATATTGGAACGAGACCGACCGTTAATAATGCTAACGAGTTAATTATGGAAGTTCATATCTTCTATTTCAATGAAGAAATATACGACGAACCTATTGCTGTTAGATTTATAGATCGAATAAGAGATGAAAAAAAATTTGATTCCATTGAAGAATTGAGAAATCAGTTGTTAAAAGATAAAGAATTTTGTTTTAATAGAATTGAATCGTTACGAGTTTTCACAGATTAACGTTCATTGATTTATTTGTTGAAAGAAAGTTTATCAGTTTTTATTGTAAAATGAATTTTCGTTTCAAAAATTTATAGTTTTAATGATGTGACTTGTCAGAATTGATTGTAAAAAATTCTTGAACTGATTTAATTTGGTGAATTTTAACGAACGTAGATTTTCTTGAAAATCATTTTGTATTTTAATTCGAAACTCAAAAATTATTAATGATTAAACTAAAACTTTAACATTTGAATGTTTAATAAAAGAGAGGAGTAAGACAATATGTTAACGAAAGAGCAAAAAAAAGAAATTGTTCTCAGGTATGGTGGCAGTGAAAAGAACACTGGACTTCCTGAAGTACAAATTGCTATTCTAACAGCAAGAATAAACGAACTATCACAGCATTTTGAAGAACATAAGAAGGATAATCATTCCCGTCGTGGCTTGATTAAAATGGTTGGTAAAAGAAGAAGACTCTTAAACTACTTAATGAAAAAAGATATTAATCGATATAGAAGAATTATTGAAGAATTAAACTTAAGAAAGTAAAATGGTAATTGATTATGAATGTAGTTAAAGAGATCGAATTAAACGGCAAAACTTTCTCTTTAGAAGCTGGGAAATATGCTCGTCAGGCAAATGGTGCAGTGATGGTCAGTTATGGCGATACTAAAGTACTAGCTATTGCGGTGGCTAATGAAGAATTAATTGCCGGACAAGACTTTCTGCCTTTATCAGTAGAATATCGAGAGAAATATTCGGCCATAGGTAAGATACCCGGCGGTTTTATTAAGAGAGAAGGCAAGCCAACTGAAAAAGAGATACTTTCAGCAAGATTGATAGATCGACCTATTCGACCGTTATTTCCCAAAAACTATATGAACGAAACTCAGATTGTCATTCAGGTATATTCTTCTGACCAGGAGCACGATCCTGATGTTCTTGGAGCTGTTGGTGCCTCAGCAGCATTATCCATTTCCGATATTCCATTTGAAGGTCCTATCGGGGAAGTTCGTGTATGCCTTGTGAATGATGAATTCATTGTGAACCCGACATACAAAGAAATTGAAGAAAGTAGATTGGAAATTGTTGTGGCTGGGACTGAAGATTCGATTTTGATGGTGGAGGGAGAGGCGAAGGAGGTTTCTGAAGAAATAATGCTTGAGGCAATTAAATTTGGTCATAAGTACATAAAACAACTTGTCGCTTTTCAAAAAGAATTAGTACAGGAAATTGGTCAACCTAAAATGGATGTTCCCCAGTACCCTGAGGAAGCAAATATCATCAATGAAATTAAAGAACTTTGCTATGACAAAATAAATGAAGTTATTCATACTCCAGCTCCAAAAGAGATCAGACGAAGAAACTTAAAGAAAATCTATCAAGAAGCTTTAGAGGCACTAAAGATAAAATATCCTGAACTAGAATTATTGATTAAAAATGCTTTTCATGATCTTGAGAGGCATTTAATGCGAAAGATGATATTAGATGAGGATATTAGACTTGATGGACGTCGTCCAAACGAAATTCGTCCTATTTATTGTGAAGTTGGTTTGCTTCCAAGAACGCATGGTTCAGCTCTTTTCACTCGTGGAGAAACACAAAGTTTAACAACTTTAACACTCGGGACAAAATTTGACCAGCAATTAGTTGAAGGACTTTTACCTTCAGAGACGTCGAAAAGATTTATGCTTCACTACAATTTCCCGGCATTTAGTGTAGGCGAAATTGGAAGATATACAGGTCCAGGTAGAAGAGAAATTGGTCATGGAAATTTAGCTGAACGTTCACTAAAAAATCTGCTTCCAAAGGAAGACGAGTTTCCTTATACAATTCGTATTGTTTCAGACATTCTTGAATCAAATGGATCGTCATCAATGGCTACTGTTTGTGCTGGCTCACTTGCTTTGATGGATGGCGGAGTTCACATTAAAAAGGCTGTAGCTGGAATTGCGATGGGATTGATTTTAGAAGGTGATAAGTACAAAATATTAAGTGATATTCTCGGTGATGAAGATCATTTAGGGGATATGGATTTTAAGGTCGCTGGTACGAACGATGGTATTACTGGATTTCAGATGGATATTAAGGTTAAAGGCATAAGTTATGAGATAATACATGAAGCATTAAAACAAGCAAGAGAAGGTAGGCTATTTATCTTATCAAAAATGAACGAAACTATTTCTGCACCAAGATCACAAATATCTAAATATGCGCCTCACTTATCACAAATAAAAATTCCTGTCGAAATGATCGGTGCAGTTATTGGTCCAGGCGGCAAGACAATTCAAGCAATTCAACGTGATACGAAAACTGAAATTGCAATTGAGGAAGATGGAGTTGTCTTTATAGCTGCTGACACTCCCGAAGGTGGTGAAGAAGCGAAAACACGAATAAAATTAATGACTGAACCTCCTGAAATTGGCAAAGTTTATAAAGCGACGGTAAAAAGAATCGTTGATTTTGGTGCTTTCGTTGAAATTGCTCCTGGTATTGAAGGATTAATTCATATATCGCAAATAGATCACAAAAAAATTAATCGTGTAGAAGATTACTTCAAAGTAGGCGATCAAATTGATGTAAAACTGATTAAAATAGAAGATAATGGACGCTTGGTATTCAGTCGAAAGGTATTAATTAATCAAACTGAAACTAAAACTACCAGAACGAATAGATAAACAATTAATTTTCATAACTGGAGGTTAGCCGAGTTGGACAGAATTTTTTGACGCAATCATATTTACTAAAACTTCATTTTAATTCGATGGTTAACCTTCCTGTTTGAAAATATTCATGGTGTTTTCTTGAAAAAGTCGAATTTTCTCAAAATCGTAGAGTTTTCGCTGAATAAGTCTTTGAATTTATTTTTTCCTATTATTAAAAAAATAATTAGTATCGAATTTGAATTTAGGCAACTCAATTTAAATTTTTCAAGCGTTTTTTTATTCAGGGCAAATCAGTTTATCAAAGCAAAAAATATTGCTTGGAATGAATTTTTTATAATCCAGCTATTAAAACAATACTTTACATTAATCATAATGGTGTTTTCATTAAAAAGAGTTTTTCATTTTTACAATCGTAAAAAAACTAAATGGAGTTTTTTGTTCATTTATGAAAAAAGAGATTATTATAAATGTAAATCCCGACGAAACACGTATTGCTATTACAGAGGATGGGTTACTAACCGAATACTTTGTTGAACAAGCCGATTCACAAAGATCGGTTGGGGATATTTATTTAGGAAAAATTGCCAAAGTAATTCCAGGAATTAAAGCCGCTTTTATTGATCTGGGGCATAAACAAGATGCATTTCTTCATTTTTCAGATATCGATCCTAAAATTGAAGAATTGAATGCTTTAATAGGTGATGAGGATGTTGATGTTGATTTGGAAGAGGAAGAAGACGAGGAATTAGACAATAAAATCAATGATCTCTCAAAATTCAAAAATTATCAAAGATTAGTTCCAGGATTACCGAAGATTGAGAAAGGTAAAGAAATTATTGTTCAAGTTACAAAAGAACCAGTTGGCAATAAGGGTTTTAGAGTTACAACTAGAATAACTTTGCCAGGAAGATTTCTGGTTTTATTACCTTTTGATAATAAAATAGGAGTTTCCCGTAAAATTGTAGATCCCCGAAAAAGACGCCGATTAAGAAAAATTGTTCGTTCAGTTATACCGGAGGGTTTTGGTGCTATTATACGAACAGTTGCAGCCAATGAAGATGTAGAAACTATTGCCGACGAATTAAATCGATTGATTGAGAAGTGGAAAGAAATAGAACAAGCTATCAAAACAGAAAACGCACCTGCTCTAATCTATAAAGATGCAAGTACAACTTCCAGTGTGATTCGTGATTTATTTAACCATCAAGTAACGAAAATCTTTGTGGATTCAAAGAAAATTTACAAACAGCTAAAGGATTACTTAAGCGAGGTCCATCCTGAAATGGAGAATCGATTGGAATTATATAAAGGAAAAGAGCCGATTTTTGATGCGTTTGGAATTGAACCGCAACTTCGTATTGTCGTATCTAGAAAGGTACCGTTGCCAAGTGGAGGTCATATAGTGATTGATCAGACAGAAGCAATGACAGTTATAGATGTAAATACTGGAAAGTATGCAGCTTCGGTTCATCAGGAATTAAATTCTTTAAAAATTGATCTTGAAGCTGCCAGAGAAATTTGTCGACAAGTGAGACTTCGTGATATTGGTGGTATTATTATCATTGACTTTATTGATTTAGAGGAAGAAAAAAATCGTAAAAAAGTCTTCGATGAATTAAAGAAAGAGTTCAAAAAAGATCGCGCCAAGGTTTCCATACTTCCAATGACTGAGTTTGGCCTGGTACAGATAACACGACAAAGGGTTAGAAAAAGTTTATTTCAACGAACAACTGATGTTTGTCCAACTTGTGGTGGAACAGGCGTTTTAATTTCAAAGCAAAGTTTAATTAGAAGCATAGAAAATTGGCTGAGAAAATTTAGGATTGGTAAATTCTTTCCACAGGTAACCTTAAAAATTAACCCATTTATGGAGAACGAAATATTGCGAGGTTTCATCCCGCGTTACATTCGTTGGAAAATAAAATATCGAATTAAACTCAAAGTTGAATTGGACGTCTCTTTGAGAGTAGATGAATTTCGCTTTATTGACCCATTAACAGAAAAGGATATAACTGTTGAATATTAAGTTAATTTTGACAAGCTAGAGTGTCTCTTCTTAATCTTCATTTAACACCAAAACCCTATCAGCAAATGAAAATTTTACTTAATAGTGTAATTTTTTACAAAAGATTTTTTACGATTAAAACATTATTTTAATGCTTGCACCTATTTAAGAAATTACTTAATATGAAACTGATAATCTATTGAAATACAAAAAGTTAGAATATTAAAAAATAGAGTAAATTTATGAAGCTTAGAGCACAACTAATGGTCAAGACGGTTCGAGGAGAAAGGTTAGCAGAGCTTCCTTTCTCCTCAAGCTCTAAGCAGAAAGGAAGTTTATGAAATATACAAAGCTAAACTCAATTCACAAAAAATTAAATGCTAAACTAGTTGAATTTGCGGGCTTCCAAATGCCAGTTTACTACACTTCAATAGTTGAAGAACATCTTTCAGTAAGAAATGGTGTTGGTGTTTTTGATGTTTCCCATATGGGTGAAATTTTTATAAGTGGAAAAGATGCTCTTAATTTCGTTCAAAAAGTTACAATTAATGATGCGTCAAAACTTAAATCAGGTAAAGCCCAATATTCCGCTATGTGTTATGAAAATGGTGGAATTGTTGATGATTTACTCGTTTATTTATTTGAACAGGAGTTCATGCTTGTTGTAAATGCTTCTAATAAAGATAAAGATTTGAAATGGTTGCTTCAAAATAAGTTCGGAGATGTATTTATTGATGATAAAAGTGATGATTACACATTAATTGCTGTACAAGGACCAAAATCAGCAGAAACTTTAAAAAACTTAGTTGAAATTGACATTAACAATTTAAAATATTATTCCTTTGAAATAACAAAAGTGGGAGGTGTAGACGCGATAGTTTCAAGAACAGGTTACACCGGCGAACTTGGCTATGAAATTTACTTGACCGGTGATGAAGCTACTGCTGAAAAAGTTTGGAATGCAATTTTTGAAGAAGGTAAGAAGTTTGATATAAAAGCATGTGGGCTTGGTGCTCGCGATAATCTCCGACTTGAAATGGCATATTGTTTATATGGAAATGATATTAATGAAAATACAAATCCACTTGAAGCTGGTCTTGAATGGATTACAAAACTCGATAAAGAAGGTTTTATTGGAAAAGATGCTTTAATGAAAATTAAACAAGCAGGGATCAAGAGAAAACTTTTAGGTTTTGAACTTATTGAAAAAGGAATTCCTCGGCACGGAAATGAAATCTTTTATGATTCTATCAAAATAGGTTTCGTAACAAGTGGAACTTTATCACCTTTTTTGAATAAGCCAATTGGTCTTGGTTACTTTAATGTTAATTTTATCGACGAAAGTAAGCTTTTTGAAATCGATAATCGTGGTAAAAGATTAAAAGCTAAACTAACGAAAACACCGTTTGTACAAAAATGAAAATCAATGTGATATTCCTATTAAGAGATAAGAAGGATGATTTTTTTACTGGTAAGAATGTCGTTATTATTGATATTCTACGTGCTACTTCTACAATGGTTACAGCTCTTTCAAATGGTGCGAATGGAATTTTTCCAGTTTCATCAGTTGAAGAAGCTGTTAAGATTTCTAAAAATCTTGAACGAACAACTTATTTACTTTGTGGAGAAAGAAATACAAAAGTAATAGAAGGATTTGATTTAGGTAATTCACCATTAGAGTATACTGAAAAAGTAGTATCGGGAAAAAAAATTATTTTAACTACTACTAATGGGACAAAAGTTTTTGATGAAGTCAAGCACTCAAAAAACGTTTTAATTGTATCATCACTCAATGTAAGCGTCGTTGCTAAAAAAATGATTGAAATTGCTGATGAATGGTATTTAATTTGTTCGGGTAGGAATGGTTGTTATGATGAATCAGATGCACTTTGTGCTGGGTTATTAATTTATAAGATAATTCAGAACAATGTAAAAGTTGAACTGAACGATGCAGGAAGAACTGCACTCGTAGTTTATAAAAGTACTAAAGCAAACTTTAACTCTGCCTTAAAAAAAACAGAGCACGGCAAAATTTTAATTGCAAATGGATTTGAAATGGACATTGATTTTATCTCTAACATAGATTCATTGGAACTATTGGCAATTTATTTAAATAATACAGTTTCAGTATTACAATGAAAAGAAGAAAAAGAGTGACTGAAAATAATATTGATGCAAGTGATTTTTTAATTCCCTACAGAACAAAGGTTACTATTTTCGGTATAGTAATTTTTGTCTTTGGGTTTATGTGTTCTTTGTTCTTAATACATTATGACCCATCTGATTATTCTTACATTCAACATATTAAAATGAAAGACATATTTTTGATAATGGATAGTAATTCTTCCATTTCTTATTATGCGTCAAAAGTGAATAATTCTTATGGATTATTGGGAGCTTTGGTTGCCAATGCTCTGGTTAATAATTTTCTTGGGTATTTTTCTATTTCGATTTGTATTGTTACTATGTATTGGGGTATCCAGATTGCTCGAAGATCAAAAAATTACAAGGTCACTCTTTATAATACATTGTTTATAATAATTTTTGCACTTTTATTTTCTACCCTTTTTGGCATCCTTTCTACTTCAATTGATTATTTTTCTATGCACAAAGAGTATTATGGTGAGGTCGGTTATTTTCTGGGTAATGTAACAATAAGATTAATTGGTTCTGCTGGTGGGTTGATAATCATTTTTGTTTTGATTTTTATCTTCTTGACTTTGTTACTAAAATTAGAACTGGATAAGATACTGCAAACTTTACACACTAAATTAAAATTTTCAATTGTTGAGATTTTGAAAAGAATTGAAAACATTTTCATTAAAACTTCTGATATAGGAAAGACTAGAAAACAATCGATGTTAGGTTCAAATCGTACTTCAACTCAAAATATTTCAACTTCAAAGCCACTTATTGTAATTGATAAAAATAATGTCGGAAGTAAAGACTTATTAACTGAACTAAACAACATTGAAGATGACCAACCAGCACATGTCAAAATAAACGGATCAAAACAGAGTGCATTAGTTCCAAATCAAACTATTTCAACTGGGACAGATAGTAAAAAATTAACTGATAATTCCTCTCAACGAATGAATGTACTTCAACCATGGGATGACTCACTGAAATTTGAGTTACCTAATGTACATTTATTGGATTCTTTTAGTTCTCGGGCTAAAGTTAATCAAGGGCGTCAAGCAGAGTTAAATGAAAAAGCAAAACAACTCATTGAAAAATTATCCATATTTGGAGTTGAGATACAGCAGATTTCAATTACTCCAGGTCCGGTTGTAACATTATTTGAAGTTGTTCCTAAACCACACATCAAAGTTAATGAAATCACACGATTACAAAATGACTTAACACTTGCCCTTCGTGCAAATAGCATTCGAATAATTGCACCTATGCCAGGCAAAGGAACAGTTGGAATTGAAATACCTAACGTTAGCCCTGATATAGTTTTACTACAAGACATTTTTAGCTCTGATGAATTTATTAATTCAAATTATGCATTACCTCTGGGAATAGGAAAAACTATAACGGGACAGATTTTTATTAAAGATCTTGCTTCAATGCCACATTTGCTTGTAGCAGGTTCAACTGGTTCAGGAAAAAGTGTGGGATTAAATACAATAATTAATAGTTTGATTTTTAAGTTGCATCCAGCGAAGGTTAAGTTTGTAATAATTGATCCAAAACGTATAGATTTAAAGCATTATAATAGACTTAAAAATCACTATTTGGCTATTTGCCCGGATATATCAAATGAAATAGTTTTTTCGCCTGAAGATGCTATAGTAGTTCTAAAATCTCTTGAACTTGAAATGGAAAAAAGATACGAATGGATGGGATTGTTAAATGCTCGAAACATTCAAGAGTACAATAGTAAATTTAAGAGTCAAAATGAAATTGAAAGAGAGGGCAAAAAGATTCATAAACTTCCCTATATTGTTGTGATTGTTGATGAATTAGCTGATTTGATCATCACTGCTAGTAAGCAAATTGAAGATTCGGTAATGCGATTAGCTCAGATGTCTCGCGCTGCTGGAATTCATTTGATATTTGCTACTCAAAGACCATCTACACAGATCTTAAGTGGAAATATCAAGGTAAATTTCCCGGCAAGGATTGCTTACAAAGTATCATCACGAACTGATTCTATAGTGGTTTTGGATGCAACAGGTGCGGAACAACTTATTGGTAATGGCGACTTGATTTTTACCATGAATGATGAAATGATTCGGGTGCAAAATGCCTTTATAAATTCTGAAGAAATAGAACGTATTCTGAATTTCATAGAAAAGCAGCCTGGTTATGACTCACCTTACATTTTACCATCTGTAAAAGCACAAAAAGGCACTAAGGGAAGTAATGTCGATGATATAGACGAGATGTTTGCAGAAGCTGCAAAAATTGTTGTGAAAAATAAAATTGCATCAGTCACATTTCTTCAGAGGAGACTTAAACTTGGTTATGCAAGGGCAGCAAGAATAATGGATGAACTGGAAAATATAGGAGTAGTAGGCCCTTTAGAAAGCGGGAAGAATAGACTCGTTCTTATTGAGACTGAAGAAGAGCTCGAAGAACTTTTAAATACGTACGGCATTAAATAGTTCCTCACCATTATTCTAACTTTTTATAAATTGCAAGAAACTTTAATAGATATTTGAGAGAATTAAATAAGTATGTTGCTTTTTATTAGAATTTTAACGTCATATTTGATTTTCATACCATCATTGTTGCAATCACAAGATCCTCAGAGAATTGTTGATGAGGTTCAAAAGAAATATAGTTCTTTTCAGAGTTTCTCAGCAAACTTTACTCAGGAAATTCAATCCTCAGCCTTTGAAGAGAAACAAATAGTCAAAGGAAAGTTATTATTTGCTAAAGAGAATAATTACAGGTTAGATTATAAGAATCATCTCATTGTATCAGATGGTAAAACCATCTATAATTATTCAAAAAACCTGAAAAGAGTAATTATTACCAATTTTGAAGAAAATTTCTTTTCACCTCAAAATTTACTTGTTTATATACCAAAGGAATCGAAACTTGAATTTAAGGGTGAAGAATTTTCAGGCAAAGAAATATTAAAAATAATTTCATTTATCCCTAGTAAAATAAATTCACAGTATAAGTCCTTTAAAATTTGGGTTGATAGTGACTCTTTCATTAAAAAAATAGAAACGGAAGACTGGGCTCAAAATAAGTACACTATTACCATTCACACTTTTATACCAAATCTTAAAATTGATCCAGAGCAATTTAGATTTAAAATTCCTAAGGGAGTGAAAGTTGTCGATTTCAGGTAATTCTAGCAACAAAACAATCTTTGATCTTTCCCGAATTAAAGTCAAAAACTTTTTAATGTATTTTTTCTCCGTACTATTAGGTATTGGATTGTTGCTTTACACTTTTCGTGGAGTTTCTTTGTATGAAATTCAAGATGAGTTGTTTAGAATTAATTATTTTTATTTGATTCTTTTTGTAGTCGTGGTTTTTCTGGGTACATATATACGTGCTTTAAGATGGAAGTATATTCTTTATTCTTTTAAGAAAGACATCGAACTAAAAAATCTTTTTTATGCTACTATCATAGGTTATGGTGTAAATGTAATCTTGCCTCGATTTGGTGAAATTTCAAGGGCACTTTACGTTGGACATGTTGAAAAGATTTCTAGGAGTTCCGCTCTTGGAACGATTATTATTGAACGAATTCTTGACTTGATTTTTCTTCTATTTTCTGTAACTCTTTCTCTTTTTTTGTTTGGAAAAGATCTTTCTGATAAATACCCATGGATTTATAAGTCTTTATATTTTGGATTAACCTTGGTGCTATTATCTTTTGCTTTACTTTTTGCCATCGTGAAGTATAAAGTTAATGTAATTCAAGTAATTGAAAAAATTTTTTCTCGGTTTAGTCTGGGAATCTTTGTTCGAGCTACTGAAATAGTTTCTAAAATTATTGAAGGATTTGCAAGTCTAAAAACTAAAAGGAATTATTTTTTTACTTTTCTCTTTTCGCCCCTTTTGTGGTTTGTTTATTCTCTTGGTTCATATCTAGGTTTATATATGTTAAATATGCAGGAATATCAAAATCTAAATTTTGCATTTGGTTTAATAATTATGAGCATAACAACTTTTGGAATTATGGTACCAATACCTGGTGCAACTGGTTCTTATCATATGTTTTGTAAAAGTGTTTTAACTATGATTTTAGGTTTTAATGTTCAAATTAGCTTAGCTTATGCTGTTCTAACTCATTTATTATCCACAATACCTTTTGTATTAATCTCTTTAGTTATTTTATGGATTCAGGGATTCAAAAAAATATTTATAAATGAAAATGAAAATCCAGGTTCCTGAATAATTATTAAACTTTTATTCCCGATAGTATCCTTCATATTATGGGGATTTGGATATGAAGGCTATACTATCAGAATGTTCAATGTTATGAAAAACTTGAAAAATATTTTTTTATGATTTGCTTCATTTTATTTTGATAATGGGTTGTTTTAACAAGTGTTTTATTTATCACTTAGATGCTTTTATTTAGTATAAATTTTTGAGTACAGGTATTTTATTTAATTTAATTTGACCGGTTATTTCAAGTCTCTTTCTGAATCAGATGCCACTAAACAAAATAATTAATGATTACTTTTTTTGACAACGAATAATTCAATACATTAGATCTAAAAAGTTCAAGTTGTATTTTAGATATATCAAATTCATTTCGGGTGAGAAAAATTTGAACTTAGTTTGTAATATTTTTCAATTAAATCAGTAAGTAATATTGATTGAACTCCAATTCAATTAAATTAAGTTAAACAAAACTATTAACACTCTAAATTGCGATTAAGCGTATTAAAAAGTTTTTCTTTGAGTTTTTATTACAATTCACTTGATCTATGTTTTTAGTGATGTTTTTAATTTACCTATTCTTTTTGAAGTGAATGAAATAAACTAATGCAAGCAAGAACGAGATTTTTATTAAAAAAGGCGGGCGGTGTAATTTAAAGATCAGCTAGTAGATTTTTTTAGTTTATAGTTTTATGACTTTTTTCACTTAAGATTATAAAGTTTTTACTAAAATTTTTGAATAGAGATAGATTGACTGAATACACAATCTAAAGTTGATTCTTCAATTTAAAAAATGCAGCACATAATCATCATCACTACTAATTTTTAGCGAAACAAACGATCGTTTTTGATTCGAACTTAATCTTAATATCTGAATTAAATTAGCCAAAAGTTTCTTAAATTGTAATAATATCTAATAAAAAAATACTTTTGGTTAACTCAATAAGATGTTAATTCCAAGTTTAATTTATTTAATAGACGCAAACTCATTTTTATGATAAATGAAATTTGTCTATTACGTTCTATTTGCTGGTTGAATGATTCATTTTTTAGCCATCTTTCACAACACATTAAAAGGATTTGCTATGATTAACATTAAATCCAAACTATCCACATTTAAATCTTTTACATTTGAATTTTGGCTTGTAATCATTTTTGAGTTTTTTGAACGAGGCTCATACTATGGTATGATGAGTATTCTCTCAGTTTATTTTACTGATTATCTCTTCTTTTCGAAAGAAAGCGTTGGAGTTATTAAAAGCACAATCCAACCTCTTCTTTATATTCTTCCAATAGTTGCCGGTGCTATTGGTGACCGTTTTGGTTACAAAAGAACACTAATATTTGCATTTGCATTTCTTGGTGCTGGATATTTTTTAACCAGTCAAATGACCGATTATGTGCTTGTTTTTGCGAGCTTAATAATAATGAGCATTGGTGCAGGGGCCTTCAAACCCATGATTTCTGGTACTATAGCACGCATTACAAATGAAAATAATAGTACTTTAGCTTTTGGAATATTTTACTGGTCAATAAATTTTGGAGCATTTTTATTTCCTTTAATTTTAGTTCCTTATCTTAAAAATAATTTTGGTTGGCATTCAGTTATGATTGCATCGGCTATCTGTACAGCCGGTATGATTTTGCCTACAATCTTTCTTTATAAAGAACCTCTCAGGCCTCAATCCACCAAATCTCTTTTTGAAGTGCTTAAAGGAATGATTCTGGTTCTTAAAGATTTTCGTTTTGTGTTGTTAATAGTTATTTATTCTGGTTTCTGGATACTGTATTTTCAAATGTTTGATTCTGTATTGTGGTATGTTAAGGATTATGTTGATGCTTCTTCACTTAATAACACAGTTAATTCCTTCTTTAGATTTTTTGGAATTCATTTTAACTGGACTTTTGATGTTGAGCACGTAACCGTGATTAACGCAGGAACAATTATTTTGTTACAAATGATTGTATCAAGTATTGTTAAAAATACTAAAGCACTCCCAACAATGATAACTGGAATAACATTAGGAACTATTGGAATGGCAATACTTGCTATTTCTACAAGCATTTGGGTGTTTCTGGCAGGCATCATTATTTTTTCAATTGGAGAAATGACAGCTCACCCGAAATTTATTAGTTACGTTGGTATAATTGCTCCAGAAGATAAAAAGGCGACTTATCTTGGGTATGCATTTTTATATGGTGTTTTAGGTTCTTTAATTGGAGGTGTTCTAGGGGCAAACCTTTACGTCTACTTTGTTGATAAATTAAATGATCCTCAAACTCTCTGGATTGTATTTAGTATGATTGGTGTGGCAACGATTTTAGGTTTATTAATTTATGGTAAGTTTATTGCAAAAGAAAGTAAATACTAATTGAATTTTTCGTAAATAAGCGACCGTTAAAGACTCAGAACCAATCTGAAATCTTTAACGGTCTTTATTTTTTAGGATTTTATTTTTTCTTCTACTGTTTCTCTTAGTTTATTAATTGTTTTAACAACCAAAAATAGAGCAAAAGCAATTATCAAAAAGTTAATTAAAGTTGTTATGAAATTTCCGTAAGCCCAGACAACTGCACCTGTTTGTTTTGCCTGTTCAAGGGATTCAACAGGTCCCCCTTTTAATACCAAAAACAAATCTTTGAAATCCATGCCTCCAATTAAAAATCCCAATGGTGGCATTAATATGTCATTAACAAGAGAGTTAACGACTGTTCCAAAGGCAGCACCGAGTATGATACCGACTGCCATGTCAATCATGTTTCCTTTAAGAGCGAATTTTTTGAATTCTTCTAACATATTTTTTCTCCTGTTTGGTTTTTGTTTTAAGAAAATTTATAAATATTTATTAAAAATGAAAACATCAAAGAATAAATATTTTCGTAAAACACATTTTGATAATTCACTTCTATAATTCTGTTTTTTTTATCAATTTATTTAATTTTGCTTGCTAAAGATCCATTTAATCAGAACAAATCCTACTCTCATTTATGATTGACCACAATGAGTTTCAAAAAAGATTTGGGATATTTTATCGATCTCAAATAATGAAGGAAATGGTAGAAGTAATCCATCAAGTTGCACCTACTGATATTACTGTATTGCTATATGGTGAGAGCGGAGTAGGTAAAGAACTTTTAGCTCGGGCGATTCACGGCTTAAGTCCAAGGGCTAATAAAAAAATGATAAGTGTAAATTGTGGTGCCATACCTGAGGGAATAATTGAAAGTGAGTTATTTGGTCATCAAAAAGGAGCTTTTACCGGTGCTGTAGAAACACGTAAAGGTTACTTTGAGCTTGCCGATGGTGGTACTCTTTTTTTGGATGAAATTGGTGAACTCCCACTTCCACTACAGGTGAAGTTTCTCAGAGTGCTTGAGACTAAAGAGGTATTAAGACTTGGTGCCGAAACTGTAATTAAAGTAGATGTCAGATTTATCACTGCCACAAATAAAAACCTGGCTGATGAAGTAGCAAAAAAAAGGTTTCGAGAAGATTTGTATTACAGGTTGAGAACCGTGATGATTGAAATTCCACCACTGCGAAAAAGAAAAGAAGAAATTCCCATTCTAGTAGGAAAATTTATTACAGATTTTTGTGAAAGAAATAATATTCCCCAGGTAGAAATAACTCAAGATGCTTTAAATTTTTTAATGGACTATAATTGGCCTGGAAACGTTCGAGAATTAAAAAATTCCATTGAATCTGCGATTGCATTGAATAAGAAAGGAATATTAACGGTAGAAGATTTTAAAAAAATTCTTGTTTTAACTTCGAGTGGTGACGGACAAAAATTTTTGCCAATTCATTTGAATAAATCAGTTGAGTCAGCCGAACGTGAATTTATATACAGAGCCTTGTTTGAGATCAAAAAGGATCTAATGGAAATAAAAGATTTTTTAATAAATCGTCAACATAAAATTGAAGATATTATTCCTGAAGTAACTTTGAGTGAACCAGCATCGATAAGAGAAGCGGAAAAGGAAGCAATTAAAAGCGCTTTGATAAAGACTAATTTTGATAAAAAGAAAGCTGCAGAATTATTAGGTATAAGTTTAAGAACACTTTATAGAAAAATTAAAGAGTTTAATCTTGAGAGCGATTAATTTTTTAATATTAAGCTTTACGATACTGCTAAGCGGGTGTTTTTATTCTTTTACCGGGTCTTCGATTCCTTCTGATATGAAGACCGTAGCAATTCCTGTTTTTGACGACGTTAGCGGTTATACCGAGCCGGGTTTACGTGAAAACGTGACTAATGTTCTAATTCAAAAATTTATCCAGGACAATACCTTACAAGTGGTCGATAGAAAAATTTCCGACACTATATTAGAAGGCATTATTACTTCTGTTAAAGATGATGCTTTCGCATTTGCGGGTAATGAAAGAGTAAATTCGCGAAGAATTAGCATTCAAGTTAGGGTAACTTTTACTGATCAGAGAATTAATAAGAAATTATGGGAAAAAAGTTTTTCACAATATAGTGATTATTCTGCTGAAGGCGGTTTGATAATTAAACAGCAAGCTCTTCAAAAAGCTATCGATAATCTTGCTGAAGATATTTTAATCTCAACCGTATCGGATTGGTAAATAATAACGAGGTAAATTTTGGCGATTGAGGATATAATACTAACGGTGTATCTAATTACTCTTTCAATTTTATTCTTTTACGGTTCTCATGGATTCTTTCTTGTTTATCTTTATAACAAATACAGAGTTGTGAAGTATAAACCTAAGTCGAGGTTTAATGATTTACCAAAAGTTTGTATTCAACTTCCAATTTACAATGAAGTTTATGTTGTAGATCGTTTGATTAATGCGGTGTGTAAAATTAATTATCCCAAAGATAAACTGGAAATTCAAATTTTAGACGACTCTACTGACGAAACTTCTGAGGTTTTGAAAAAACTTACTGCAGAAAAACATAAAGAAGGGTTTAATATAGTTTACTATCATCGTGATAAAAGAGAAGGTTTCAAAGCTGGTGCTTTGAAAGAGGGTTTGGAAAAAACTGATGCTGAGTATATCGCAATTTTTGATGCTGATTTCATTCCCAATGAAGATTTTCTTGAAAAAACAATCCATTACTTCACAGATCCAAAAGTTGGTATGGTTCAAACAAGATGGGAACACCTTAATGCTGAATATTCTTTATTAACACGGGCTCAAGCTCTTGCTCTCGATGGTCATTTTGTTATGGAACAGCAAGTTCGTAACAAAGCGGGTTTTTTTATGAACTTTAATGGAACGGCAGGAGTCTGGAGTAAGCAATGTATAATCGATGCTGGCAACTGGCAATCAGATACTTTAACGGAAGATTTGGATTTAAGTTATCGTGCTCAATTAAAAGGATGGAAATTCATTTTTCTTAATGAGTATACAACGCCTTCAGAACTTCCTGTAGAAATTAATGCCCTTAAAAATCAACAATTTCGATGGACAAAAGGAGCGATTGAGAGTTCAAAGAAAATTCTTAAACTGGTATGGAAATCAGACATACCACTTAAAATAAAACTTTATTCTACTTTCCATCTTACTATGAATATTGTTTTTCCACTAATAGTGATTGCAGGGATACTGAACGTGCCATTAGTATACATTAAAAATACAGGAAATTATGACGAATATTTTGCATTTATGTCAATTTTTGTACTTGCTTTTACAAGTTCCTTTTTAATGTATCTTTACTCACAAAAGGATGTTTATCCTGATTGGAAAAGAAGAATTTACTTATTTCCTGTTTTTATGGCGGGCAGTATGGGATTTGCCTTGAATAATACAATCGCTGTCATTGAAGGATTATTCAATATTAAAAGTGAATTTATTCGTACACCAAAATTTAAAGTTGAATCTAACAAAGCTGATTGGAAAAATAAAAAGTATGCAGTGAGAAAGATAAGTCCAGTGGTTTTTGTTGAATTAGCTTTTGCAATTTGGGCTTTATTTGGAATTGGTCTTGCTTCGTATTATTCGGAAATTGCAGCAATTCCATTTTTATCAATGTATTGTCTTGGTTATTCTGTCATAGCGATTCTTTCTATAAAACATGCGTTAGAAAGTAAATGAAAATTTCTTATCACATAGATTTAGATCGTTTAAGAAAAATTCTTACTAAAAATCCCAACTCACCACTTTTTGCCAGATATGCTGAGCAACTCATGAAAAAGGGTTTGATAAATGAGGCAATGACAATTTGTGAAAATGGAATAAAGAGACACAAGTTTTATTCTACTGGTTATATCGTTCTTGCTCGAATCTATTTAAGCAAAGGAAGAGAAAAAGAGGCTGGTGAATTGCTTAATAAAGTTTTGAAACTAACTCCTTTTTGTTATACCGCAAGAGTTTTGCTTGATAAGATACAAAGCAAGAAATTTACAGAAAGGATTAAACGTGAAGAGACTGCTGAAAAAGAAAAAGTTAAATGGTTGCAAAAATATTCTCAGAAACAAAAAGAAGATATAGAAGAAATTCTTGAAAAATTAAATAACGCTGAATCTCTTATTATTCGTGCTGATCCAAACTTTGATAAGTATTACGAACCACCATCCGATATACCAGAGGTTGTAACTGAAACTATGTACCACATTCTTATTAACCAACGTTTATACAAAAAAGCTTATGAACTTTTACTAAAATTAATTGATAAAAATCCTTCCCGACGGCAATATTACTTACAGCAATTAGAATGGATTAAAACAAAAATAGCTGAGTCATAGATTATTTTCTTACGTAAGATTATCCAATGATTATTATTAAGATTAGTTTTTAGTGTCTAATTCGAATCGTGTGAATTAAATTGAGATTGTTTAAGTATTATGATTAAATGTATTGGTTTACCAAGATCGAATTGAATTTGTAGAAATAAAAATATAGTTATCATTTTGAGAATTTCTTATCTCGTTCTAACTTTATAAAGATGTCAAAAAAATTATTATGACATACAGAAGAGTTTCACCTGATTTCTTTAATGGAACAACAGAAGAAGTAGCATCAAAACTTTTAGGAAAAATTTTACTCAGGAACATCGAAAATCAAATTCTTGCTGGAATTATTGTTGAAACCGAAGCTTATCTTGATAGCGATGATTTAGCTTCTCACTCAGCCGTTGGGATGACTGAAAGAAACAGAGCTATGTTTGGAGAAGCTGGACTTGCGTATGTATATTTCACTTATGGAATGCATTATTGTTTTAATGTAGTAACTGGTGAAGTAGGAAAAGGTTCAGCTGTTCTAATACGTTCAATTGAACCAAAAGAAGGGATAGAATTAATGAAAAAGTTCAGGGGAAAAAATGATATCAATACTCTAACTAAGGGTCCGGCAAGACTTTGTCAAGCCTTGAAAATTGATAAAAGACTTAACGGAGTTGATTTAAAGACTTCAAGTGAGATTTATATTGCTGAATCTGATTTGAAAAATTTTGAAATAGTACGTTCCAGAAGAATTGGAATTCAAAAGTCTAAAGAGAAATTGCTTCGTTTTTACATAAAAAATAACCACTTTGTATCAAAAAAATAATTTAAATTATCAATAACTAATAGATGAATTTTTTAGTTGTTCGTACAGATAGACTTGGCGATACTTTACTTACCTTACCACTCATTACTGAGTTAAAAAAATTTTTTCCCGACTCGCAGATTTATTTTCTATGTAATCAGTATACCAAACCAATTGTAGAAAAGGTCAAAGCTATTGAAGATGTTATACTGTATGACAGGTATTCATCGATTGATCTGGTCATGATGATCAGAAAATATAAAATAGATACGACAATTATTGCGCGCCCAACTTTTTATAACGCCTTTACAATTTTTATGTCAAAAGTACCAGTTAGAATTGGTACCGCTTATAGATGGTATTCTTTTTTATTCAGTCATAAGGTTAAACACCATCGAAAACATAGTATAAAACATGAAGCACTTTATAATCTCGATTTATTGGAACCAATTGGAATAAAAAATCACAATGACATATTTTTATTGGATTTTGGTTTACAACTAAATGACATAGTGCTAGAAAGAGTCAAAACCAAATTAATCAATCTTGGAATTGATATTTCTAAACCTTTAATTGTTTTGCATGTATCAAGTGGAGGCTCAGCAATAGATTGGAAGGATATAAATTTTCGAGCTTTGGCTGAAAAA
>Ga0209721_1000216_pt1 | contig 57454 bp, 57 predicted proteins | sample TshhotsprinmetaG_FD_184139 | JGI IMG/M metagenome (GOLD analysis project Ga0209721, IMG submission 184139) | Hot spring microbial communities from South Africa to study Microbial Dark Matter (Phase II) - Tshipise hot spring metaG (SPAdes)... | ecosystem: Environmental > Aquatic > Thermal springs...
TGGCGCGAGACTATGAGCGGCTGGCTGAGACCTTGCGAGGTTGGCACTGGTTGGCTTTTTCGATTCTGATGACAGCGAAAACTGTGGAGCTTTTACGAACAGCTAGTTAGCAGGCTCTAGGCCGCGCCCAAGGCTAGATGCCGCCGCACACAAGTGCAGTGCCTATAGCAATTCCAATACCTACACCATCAAAAAACTCACTCCAATTCCAAGCCGCAGTTATATCTTCGAGCTCAGTCAATGCCATGTCGCGTGGATTCACTACTGTAAGATCGTTCATAAGCAAACCTCACCTCGGTTTTTTGAGAGGTCAAAGACCGCCGCAAATCACAATAATAATCCCGACTAAAATCCCCCAAGCTTTCTCATCGTCCAAAACGGTGACTGTCTCGAGGGGCTGCAACTCGAGCGGACAGAGCGTAGCATCTGCTTCTTCTTGCTTTCGAACCAGTGTGTTTGTCATGGTTTATCCTCTCAACTCAAAACTAGAGGGCTTAGGGCCGGCTTACGCGGGAAAGAATTTTTTCGGCGAAGTTACCTGTTTGTACCACCTCCTCCTCTCTCAGATGGCCGTATGATTCCATCTCCATAGAGACAGGGCGGGGACATTTTGTTGTCAAGTGTCTTCCATACTCAAGCGCCTTCCTCAGCGGTGTTTATCTGGCTAACAGAGGAGTAGGGCAACGCAGGACTTGTCTCTAGTTCATCTCCACAGATGTCCGGTAGCCCCTTTTTTGATGCTGAATGCCTTGGCCGGCTAGAAAACGTGTTTTTACCAATAATTTGACTATGTTCAAATGTATACAATTAAGTTGCTGTAAGTCCTTTTGAGTTGAAATATTGTGTTTACTGGAGCGGAATGTGCCTAATAAATTCACCGGGCCTCGGCCAAAATTCGTTATTCCAAGCGTCCTTAAGTACGAGCTGACCCGCCCAAGCCTCATTAAAGAAATCGAGCAGTCTGCCGACTTCACTTTACTTGTCTTGACCGCCCCCATCGGCTTCGGTAAGACAACCACCTTAGCACAGTGGGCTCGAGCTACCAGGAGTCGTGTTGCCTGGCTGAATTTAGATTCGGAGGACGAAGATCCGAGCCAGCTGGCCCGCTCTCTAAGCAGCAGCATCAAAGCTGCAGAACCCTCACTAAAGCTCGAAAAGTTCGAGACAGCCCGGGGTCTCCAATCATCAGAGGCCAGCGCAAAAGCGCTGGCCGAGGACTTGAACACCTCGGCCAGTAACCTGCGCATCATAGTGGATCAAGCCCAGCACCTCGGGCCAGAAGCGGCCCATTGGATGGAACTGTTTTGTACCAATCTTGCCGAGGGGCATCAGCTGATTTTGAGTGGTTACACCGAGCCAAAGCTTCGTTTGGGTCGGCTAATAACTCAGGGCCGGGTGCGAGCCATCAACCCCAAACATCTGGAGTTTAGCCTTGAAGAAGCCAAATTCTTCCTTGCAAGCCACGGCTACCAGGGCGACCCCATGGAGGCATACCAGTGGATCGAGGGATGGCCTGCAGGTCTGGCCATGATTGCGCAGGAGGCCCATACTAAGGTTCCTCCCGAAAAGTTGGTAGACGAGATACTAGACACTCTGGAAACTCCGTTGCAGGAAGTTTTGCCAGAACTATCTGTGCTAGAAGTCTGGAGCGAGACAGAAGCTGAGAATTTTGGCGTATCACTCCCAGAGGGATGGCTCGAGCGCATAAGGGATTTGGGCTTACCCATGACGCCTTTGGGAGGTGGGGTCTACCGCCCGCACACGCTGTTGTTGCGTGCACTGGATGCCCGCTTGTGCAAACGGCCTGCCCGCCGAAAAGAGCTACATCGGCAAGCAGCCCTTATGGCCGAGCAAGCGGGAAACTCCCTCACCTCCATCCAACACTACTTAGTTGCTAAGTGCTTCGACGATGCCCGAAGGCTGGCCGAACAGGTAGTAGCCAGGCTCGAGGCCCGCGCAGAATTTAGACTTGTCCGGCAAGTGTTAGAGGCTTTTCCCGAGAACCAACTCTCCGACAAACTACAGGATGCACTGGCAGTTGCCTACATTTATTTGGGTGAAACCCAACGCACCGAAACCCTCATGCAAAAGCTATATGCGAACGGCATATTCCAAAGGCGGGGGTATTTTTCGCTCGGGCTGGTAGCCGCGCGCAAAGGCGATACCTCGCAAGCGCTGGGGCTTTTTGAGCAGGGCCTCGCCCAGGGGGGCAACGACCTGCTGGAAAACCGCCTCCGGCGAAATGTTGCCCATAGCCTAGTCAACCTAGGACTCTGGGAGCGCGCCATAGTCGAGGCGGAAAGGTGCGTGAAGTGGGCTGCGCAGGCAGGCGACTCGCTCGAACTTGCCAAATCAATACGCCTCCTCGTTTGGCCACTTGCCAGCCAGAGGCGGTTTGAGGAGGCCGAATCTGCCCTTCTCAGGGCACTTCGTGTATATCAGGAGGAGCACCTTATCTTCGATCAAATTTCTGTTTACAACGACCTAGCCGAGTTGTGCCGCCTGACGAACCGGCCCCAGGAGGCCCTCCAGCACGTCGAGCGGGCGCTGGCCTTGCCGGGCGCGGAGGACAGCCCTAATCTCCAGCTTATATTGGAGACCAAAGCGGATTGCTACATCTGGCTAAACGAGTTCGCTTTGGCCCGAGATAATTTATTGCTGGCACTGGAACGCAACGTGCTTCGTTACCTCGCTATAGAACAACGAGTTTTGTATAAACTGGCCGAGGTTTGCTGCCGCCTGGGCGACTTGGAGGCTGCAGAGAACAGGGTCTTGCAGGCCAGGGCGGTGCCACTTCAGCCACAGGACAGCACGAATGGCGTCGCACATTTTTATGAGGGCATCTTCCATTTTTTCACAGGCCAGCTACAAGGCGCCAGGAAACATTTCGAGGCTGCACTTGCGAGGCCATTGGAACGGGATCGGCAGGCGCGAAGCCACCTCTACCTGGCCGAGATTGCCCGGCTGGAAGGGCACTTGGAGCACATGCACGTCCAAAAGCTCCGGCAGGCTATTGAGCAGTTAGGCAACGCTGGGGTGCTGGCAGTGGATGGCGCGGCATTGGGCAAGACACTTGAGGAGCTGCTTGCGCTGGGTTTGCCCAATAAGTATTTCGAGATGGCCCAGGCCGGTAGTCTGAGGGTAGATGCTACCCCAACGCGGCTGCGGATGTACCTCTCTACCCTGGGGGAGTTCGCGGTAAAGATTGAGGGCAGACCGGTAGCTATAACCAACAGCAAGGCCCGGGAAATTCTGGTTTGGCTGGCACTCAACGGCAAAGGAAGCCGCGGACAGATCGTGGACGCACTTTGGGATGGCTCCGACGACTATCGTCACATTGACTATTTCAAGATCTCGGTTCGTCGGCTTCGGTCGGCGCTTGCCAGTCATCCGCTGGTGGACTTTGATCCAGTACCCTTCGAGGGCGGCCTTTACAGGCTTGGCGATCGCCTCGAGGTGCAGGTGGACGTCGTGGAGTTGGAGCGTCTTTTGGCACTTGGCAGTGCCGAAGACCTGGAAATGGCCCTGAAAGTTTACCGAGGAACCTTTTTGCCGGAAGTCGAGGCGGGCTGGGTAGAGCCCATCCGAACCCGAGCCCTCGATGCAGCCCTGGCTGCAGCTGCCTCGTTGGGTGAAATGCTGGCGGAGGATAACCCCACCCAGGCTGCTTGGGCTTTTCAAAAGCTGGTTGATCTTGATCTCCTCGCAGAGGCCTCGTACATCAAACTGCTGAGGGTGTTGCGCCGGCTTGGTGACCATCCTCGGGCAAAACTGGTTTTCCGCTCGTTGGTGCGTATGTTGGCCGATGAGTACGGGGCCGACCCCGATCCAGCGGTGGTTCGGGAGTTTGGCGACCTGGTGGAATAGCGAACCCAAACCACCTCCTAAAAGTACTTCCGAAGAACTCTTAGCCACGGCAACCGCACAACCAGGGCGCGTTCATCCTTACTGCGCTGATTGTTCAACCGGGTTTGGCGCTCTATGGAGGCTTCCCGGTGTAACCGGGCCAGCTTTGTTTCGGTATACTCCCTGAGGAACATTTCGTTAATCTGCATAACCATCTCACGCCAATTCGGAAAAGGACTTGACACCCAGTAGAAAATAAGGGACGGGGGGTTGGTCATGCGACATTACCCGTCCCTACCAGAGATTGTAGCAGCCGTACACGCCCTGCTGCTGCCCAGACGCAAGAAAGCCCCGCAAGGACGTAAGCCCTGCTACAGCGACGAGCTCATCATCGCCCTGGCCGTCTACCAGCACCTCTGGCGCTTCCGCTACGCCCAGGATCTGCTGTACTGGCTGCGTTCGCATGGGCATCAGGTGCCTGCACCCTCCACCTTCTGTGAACGCAAGGCGCAGCTACTCCGCCAGGTGATTCTGGCCATCAAAGCCCTGACCGGTCTGCTCAACCCCGCCCCCTGTCTGCACATGGATTCCAAGAAGCTGCCCACCGCCGCCCTGGCGCGGGCGAAGCGGGTCAGACTCCCCGGTAGCATCGGTCGTGACCACGCCAACCGTACGTACTTTTACGGGCTGCGCTTACACGCGCTGGTGGATGAGCAGGGCTTTTTGCAACGGGTGCTGCTGGCTCCAGCCCACGCGCATGATGTGGTGGTGGCTGTGCGGCTACTGGAGGGGTTGAGGTATCGGGTTGTCACGGGGGACAGGGGCTATCTGAGCCGGGCGCTCAAGGCGCAGGTAGCCCGGCAGGGGGTGGATCTGATTGCCAAGCACAAGCGGAACATGAGGCCCCATACCCGGCGGGAAGAGTACTTTTTGCGAGGGCACCGGATGGTCGAAAGCGTCTTTTCCAGCCTGGATCGGTGGGGGTTGAGCGAACGCCCCTACCGCAAGACCCGGGGGCTGGTCTTTCACCTCTATGCGGTGCTCCTGGGCTATGGCCTCCTCAAGTTGATGGAGCGCGACCCCGCCTGGCGCCTTCTGGTGGGGCAGTGCGGAACAATGGGGTGGATGGCTTTCCCGAATTGGGGTACCATCTCCTCTGTCCAACTCGAGCCAGTTGACAATAGCCTCTAACGAGGCCGAAACCGTCGCGGAGGCTGGGGGCAGAAGGTTGCTGGCTAGCTGGCGAATTTTGGCCAGGACGTACGAAATTTCCTGGCCGGAGCTGAGTTTCTCTTCTGCCACAGCAATCAGCGTCTCCCCAAGTAAAACCTGCTGGTGTGTCCAGGTACGGGTAAGCGGGGCCTCGCGGAACCTGGCTCGAATGGTGTCTAAGGCCAAAAGCACGGCATCATGTCGGCGAGGATTTTTCACGCAGCCCCCGTATGCACAACATGGGCTTATACCAATCGGGATGGACCGCTTTCCTGAAGAACTGGGTATGCTTGAAGCCAGGGCTCCGGAGACGGCATTGGTTCAGGGATTGGAAGCGGAATCGGTATGGGAATTGGGCGTGGCCAGGGTAGCGGCATGGGCTCAAATCGGCAGCTCTCCACGCCAACGAGCTGGTAAGGCGAAGATGCTCTATGAGTCTTATCAGACTACACTAACCCCTGACTAACCAGCACGACCGAGCCCAGCACAACGCTGACCAAGGCCGAGATTAGAACTCCTACCTGAAAACCCAAACGGCGTTTTTGCATAGCTACCTCCCTGTGTCACTCTGCGGCCCGCGCTTCTTTGGTGGCGAGCCAAGGGCAGGGTACACAGTGCGCGATAACAACACGGGAACAACCGCAAACCGCCAAGGTGTCTCCGAGGTGTCTCTGAATTGAGTTTTGGGTTGCTCCTTTAGCCTGCACGCCCGGTCAGGGGCTTGGCAGGGCCTATACTTGGGCCTGTGAGTGCCTCTACACCCAATCCCCTGGGTCGTCTGGTGGCGTCGGCCGCCTTCAACCGTTTTGTTACCGCTGTTATCGTGTTAGCCGCCGTACTGGTGGGCCTCGAGACCTACCCGCCCCTCATGGCCCGCTACGGCCCCGCCCTCCACCTGCTCAACAACCTGGTGCTGGCTATTTTTGCCCTCGAGGTGCTGCTGCGCATGGGGGCGCTGTGGCCCCGGCCGCTGCGCTATTTCCTCGACGGCTGGAACGTCTTCGATTTTTTGATCGTGGTGGGGAGCCTGCTGCCAGGGCTGGGGGCCTACGCAGTGGCAGCCCGTCTGCTGCGGCTCCTGCGGGTGCTGCGCCTCGTCCGCACCCTCCCCGACCTGCAAATTATTTTGGGCGCGCTATTGCGCAGCATCCCCTCCATCGGCTACGTCTTGCTGCTGATGCTGCTTTTGCTCTATGTCTACGCGGTGGCCGGGGTGTTTTTGTTTGGGGCCAACGACCCCTTCCACTTCGGCAACCTGCACACCGCGCTGCTCACCCTGTTCAGCATCCTGACCTTAGAAGGCTGGGTGGATGTGCTGCGCATCCAGTACTTTGGCTGCGAGCGCTTCGAGCTGCCCGACCCGGCCCTGTGTGTCCAGCCCCAGGCCCAGCCGCTGGTCGCGGTGGTGTACATGGTCTCGTTTGTCCTGCTGGGCACCCTGGTGTTTTTGAACCTGCTGGTGGGCATCATCGTGAATAGCATGGACGAGATGCGCAAGAGCTTCCAGGAGCGCGAAAACCCTCCCCTCGAGCGCCAGGGTCGGCTGGAGGAAATCCAGGCCAAGCTGCAAGAAGCCCAGGAATTGCTCAAGTCGCTGGGAAAGGCGAAGGATTGACCAGATCGGTGTCGTAGCTGCTCGGAACCGGGTGACCCAGCACCCGTCCCAGTGCGACCAGCTGCCCCTTGTGGTGAAACTCATGGGTGATGGGGTGCATGAGCAACCAGCGCTGGCTCACGTGGGCCTTCCAGCCTCTGCGAGGATGCGTCCAGAGATAGACCTCATCCAGCCGGTCAAAGGAACCCAAGGCTTCCTCTACCAGTCGATCCACCTCTGCAAACGCTTTGCGCACCGCGGCGACGTCTGGAAAGTCGGCCCCTTCAAGGCCTCTCGCAGGACGACCCATCCCAACCGCCCCTACCCACCATAGGTAGCAGTCGGCCACATGGACGTGCAGGTTGCGGATGCTACCGAAGCCGAATTCGGAGCGCTCTTGAACGTAAATTTCCGGCGGCAGTGATTCACAGTAGCTAAAAAGGACTTCGCGGGAACGCTGCACCCAGCCGTAGAAAATCCGCAGATCATCGTTCATTCCCTGAGGATATCCCGGCCGGGTGTGGTATACAAGTGAAAATGGTGCATCCCAATGCGATTAGGCCCCGGACGCCCTGGCAGCGTCTGGGAGTATGGGCCTTGCAACGGCTGGGCTGGACGGCCGTGATGGCCCCGCCCCCCGGCCAGAAGTTCGTGCTGGTGGGCTACCCCCACACCTCCAACTGGGACTTTCTATATGCCTTGCTGTGGGGCATGGCCTCAGGCACCCGCTTTCGCTGGGTGGGCAAGAAAGAGCTGTTTCCGCCGGTGCTGGGCGTGGTGATGAAGTGGCTGGGGGGCGTCCCGGTAGACCGGGCCAAGGCAGGCGGCGACTTTGTGGGCCAGGTGGCGCGCATCTTCGAGCAGCACGACAACCTGTGGGTGGTGGTGGCCGCCGAGGGCACCCGCAGCCGCGCCCCCTACTGGAAAAGCGGGTTCTATTACATGGCCCTCAAAGCCCGCGTGCCCATTGCCCTGGCCTATATTGACTACCGCAAGAAAGAGGTGGGCGTGGGCGGCTACCTCACCCCCACGGGCGACCTCGAGGCCGACTTCGAGCAGATCCGGGCCTTTTACCAGGACAAGGTGGGCAAAGACCCCCGCAAACAAAGCCCCATCCGCCTCAAACCCAAAGACGGCGAACCACCCGCCTAACCCACAAAGCAAGCCCGCGCCTACCCGCGCCCCCGCTTCCGCGTTATTCTGGTAGATAGTGACCGTGTATGCTGGAGAAACTTGAGTCCTTAGAAGCCGAGTACCAGGCGCTCGAGCGCCAGCTGGCCGACCCGGCGGTGCTCGCCAATCAGAGCGAGTATCAGCGCATCAGCAAGCGCTACGCCGAGATGGGCCACCTGGTCGAAACCATTCGTAGCTACAAAGAAGCCCTGACCCACCTGGCGGAGGCCCGCGAACTGCAGTTCGACCCCGAGCTGGGCGAGATGGCCCGGGCCGACATCGCGGCCCTCGAGCCCCGCATCCGCGAGCTGGAAGCCGAGCTCGAGCTGCTGCTGCTGCCCAAAGACCCCCTCGACGAGAAGAACGCCATCGTGGAGATCCGGGCCGGCACCGGGGGCGAGGAGGCCGCGCTGTTTGCCGCCGAGCTGCGCGACATGATCATGGAGTACGCCCGGCAGGGCGGCTACCGGGTCGAAGTCCTGGACACCTCGCTTACCGACCTGGGGGGGGTCTCCAAGGTTTCCTTCGAGGTGACCGGGCCGGGGGCCTATGGCTACCTGAAGTACGAGGCCGGGGTGCACCGGGTGCAGCGGGTGCCCGCCACCGAGACCCAGGGCCGCATCCACACCTCCACTGCCACCGTAGCGGTGATGCCCGAGGCCGAGGAGGTGGATGTCCAGATCGACCCCGCCGACCTCGAGATCACCGTCTCGCGGGCCTCGGGGCCGGGAGGCCAGGGGGTCAACACCACCGACTCGGCGGTGCAGGTTCTGCACAAGCCCACCGGCATGATCGTCTCCTGCATGGAGTCGCGCAGCCAGATCAAAAACAAAGAAAAAGCCCTCTCCATCCTGCGTTCGCGCCTCCTGGAGATCAAGCGGGCCGAAGAAGCCGCCCGCCGCCGGGAAGACCGCCTGGCCCAGATTGGGGCGGGCGAGCGCTCGGAGAAAATCCGCACCTACAACTTCCCCCAGTCGCGCGTGACCGACCACCGCATCGGCTTCACCACCCACGACCTGGAAGGGGTGCTGGCCGGCGACCTCTCCAAGCTGCACGAGGCCCTGCGCAAAGCCGACCAGGAACGGCAGCTCGAGGCTTTGTCCACCGCATCCAAGACCGCCTAGGTGCAGGTGGTCGGCATGCACGGGTTACGGCGTGACCTATTGGTGGCGGCCGCCATTCTGATGGACAAACAGGGGCGGGTTTTGCTGGTCGCCAACGACTGGAGCCGCCGCGGACGGGTGCGCTACACCCTGCCGGGGGGGATGGTCGAGGCGGGGGAAACCGTGCTGGCCGCCATCGTGCGCGAGGTACAGGAAGAAACCGGCCTGCGCATCAAGGCCATCCAGCACCTGGCCTACGTGGTGCAGGTGGAGGACGCCCGCAAGAGCGAGCGCACCATCGCCATGGCCTTCCGCGCCGACTACCAGGGCCTGCTCAACCCCAAAGACCCCGATGGGCACATTGTGGAGGCCCGCTTTTTTACGGCCGAGGAGGTCGCGGTCAAGCTGGACGAACACCGGCCCCTGCTGGAGCCCCTCATGGACTATATCCGGGGGGAGCGGGGCCGGTTTTATGCCTACTCGAGCTGGGGCGGCGAGGGCACCCGGGTATGAGCCTCAGCGGCGAATGGCAAAACCTTTTTGCTCGAGCGCGGCGATGATGTTTTGCATAAACCCATCGGTCTCCGGGTCGGTCAGGGTGCGCTCGGGGTGGCGGAAGCTGAGGTGGAAGGCCAGGCTCTTCTGCCCCTCCTCGAGCGGCTTGCCCCGGTAGACATCGAAGACCTCGAGCTTTTCCAGGTATTCCCCAGCCCCCGCACGAATCAGCCGCTCGACCTCGGCATAAGGGGTGGCGTCCGGTACCACCACGGCTAGGTCGCGCATGGAAGCCGGATACCTGGCAATATCCACAAAGCCCCCAGGGCCTTTGCTGAGGGGGAGGGCCAGCTCGAACAAGAACACCGGCGGCAGTTCCAGCGCCTCGGCAATGGCCGGGTGCAGCGCACCGATCTGCCCCACCTTCTGCTCGTTCCAGTAGACCGCCCCGCTGATGCCGGGGTGCAGGTAGGGCACGGCCTCTTTCTCGACCCGCACGCAGCTCCCCAGGTTGTGCGCAGCCGCCTCGAGGAGCCCCTTGAGGGCAAAAAAGCTGCCTTCCAGGCCCTTTTGCCACAGCCCCGGAACCGGGTCGCCGCACAGCAAAGCCGCCAGGTGCAGGGATTCGACCTGCCTGAAGACCTTACCCACCTCGAAGAGCAGAAAAGGCCCCTCTTCCCCCTGGGCCAGGGCGGTCTGCAGGTTTTTGAGCAGGCCGGGGTAGAGGGCGGTGCGCAGGGCGGTGCGGTCGGGGGTTTGGGGGTTCTGCATGAACACCGTGGGGGCCGGCGCCCGCATCAGGGTGCATTCCTCGGGGGACGACCAGGAGTAGTTCAGCACTTCCTGAAAGCCCAGCCCGGCCATCACCTGCTTGAGCCGCTCGCTGGCCTCGTAGGGGGCCTCCACGCCCAGGTTGTCGGGGTGGGGGAAGAAGCTGGGCAGGGTGGTGGGGATCTGCTCGTAGCCCACCACGCGGGCCACCTCTTCCACCAGGTCTTCCTCGATGTTCAGGTCTACCCGGTGGCTGGGCGGGGTCACGGCCCAGACGCCGGCCTGATCGGTGGGCTCCACGGTGCAGCCCAGGCGACGCAGCACCTCGGCCTGGGTGGCCTCGGGGTACTCGAGCCCGACCAGCCTCGAGGCATAGGCGGGCCGGAAGGCAATGGGCGGGTGGGGCTGGGTGTGGTTGAGGTCGAGGCGATCCTGGGCCACCTGCACATTGGGCCCACCCCAGGCCTGCAAAAGCTCCATAAAGCGGTCGGCGGCCAGAAGCTGCCCATCCTTATCCACACCGCGTTCGAAGCGGTAGGAGGCCTCGGTCTTGAGCCCCAGCCGCCGGGCGGTGCGGCGCACCCGCACCGGGTCGAAGTGGGCCACCTCGAGGGCCACTGCGCTGGTGGTTTCGCGGATTTCGTCCTCGAGGCCCCCCATCACCCCGGCCAGCCCGGCGGGACGGGTCTGTGGGCCGTCCTTAACGGCAATCAGCAGGTCGCGCTCGTCCAGCGTACGCTCCTGCCCGTCCAGGGTGACCAGCTTTTCGCCGTTGCGGGCCCGGCGCACCACCAGGCCCTCCCGAATGAAGGCGGCGTCGTAGGCGTGCATGGGGTTGCCCAGCTCGAGCATGGCGTAGTTGGTAGCGTCTACCACGTTGGAGATGGGCCGCATTCCCGCCGCATACAGGCGGCGCTGCACCCAGAGCGGGCTGGGCCCCACCCGCACCCCCCGCGCATAGGACAGGGTAAAGCGGTCGCAGCCCTCGGGGTCTTCGATCCAGACGCCAAACGGCAGCGGTAGGGGCGTGGTCTGGGGCTTGGGGCTGGGCCGCACCAGGCTCAGGCCCAGGGCGGCCAGATCGCGGGCCACCCCGTAGACCGAGAGCCAGTCGGGGCGGTTGGGGGTGATCTCGACCTCGATCACCTCGTCGGGCCCCCAGGCCTCGGCCAGGGGCGTGCCAGGCGGCAGGGCATCGGGCGCAAACTCGAGCAAGCCCCCGGCATAATCGCCCACCCCCAGCTCCTTGGGCGAGAGGGCCATGCCGTAGGACTCGAGGCCGGCAATGGTGCGCACCCGCAGCTCGCTGCCATCGGGCAGCACCGTACCCGGCAGGGCCAGGGCCACCCCCACGCCCGCTTTAGCGTTGGGCGCAGCGGAGATCACCTGCACCTCCTGCCCAATGTCCACCACAAGCCGGCGCACCTCCTTGCCTTCCAGGTTCTCAACCTGCAACACCCGGCCAAACACCACCCGGCTGGGCGGTGGGGCCAGTTTGGTAATGGACTCGGTCTCGAGGCCCAGTCCAGCCAGAAGCTCCTCCAGGCGCTCGCTGCTGGGGGCATCGGGTAGAAATTCTTTGAGCCAGCTATAGACAATTTTCATCTGCAAACCCCACTAGCCTCTAAACTGCCGCAAAAAGCTCAGGCGGTTCTGGTAGAAGTAGCGGATATCGGGGATGCCGTAGCGCAGCAAGGCCAGCCGCTCGACCCCCATTCCGAAGGCCCAGCCGGTCACCCCCTCGTAGGCCCTGGGCAGGCCCTGCCGCTCGCGGTAGTCGTCCACCGCCTTGAACAGGTAGGGGTGTACCATGCCGGCCCCGCCCAGCTCGAGCCACTTCTGGCGCTCGGGCCACCACATGGCAAACTGTACCCCCGGCTCCACAAAGGGAAAAAAGGTGGGCTGGAAGCGGGCCTTGCCCTCCTTGCCGAAAAGCCCCCGGGCCAGCTCGCTGATGGCCCCCTTGAGGTCGGCCATGGTGATGTTGGGCCCCACCACCAGCCCCTCGAGCTGATGGAACATGGCCTCGTGTGAGGCGTCGGTCTGTTCGTAGCGGAACACCCGCCCCGGCACCACAATTCTGAACGGTGGGGTGTGCTGGATCATGTAGCGGATCTGCATCCCCGAGGTATGGGTGCGCAACACCGCCCCACCCAGCCCGGTCACATCCTCGCCGAAGGGGCCCTGGATGGTAAACGCTTCTTCCGCGGCACGGTTGAACTCAACCCAGAAGGTGTCCTGCATGTCCCGCGCGGGGTGCCACTCGGGCATGTTCAGGGCGTCGAAGTTAAAAAACTCACTCTCCACCTCGGGGCCTTCCACCACGCTGAAGCCCAGCCGGCGAAAGATATTTACCAGCTCGAGCACAATCCGGCTGGTGATGTGCAGCCCCCCCGAAGGGAAGGCGTAGCCCGGCAGCGAGACATCCAGGGCTTCCTGCTCGAGCCGGGCCTGCAGGGCCTGCTCTTTAAGCTGGGTCTCGCGCGCCTCCAGGGCTAGCTCGAGGGCCCGCTTCCACTCGTTCAGCACGCGGCCCTTTTCCCTGCGCTCCTCGGGTGGGAGCTGGCCCAGGGTCTTCATGGCCTGGGTCACCTGACCGTTCTTGCCCAGGTAGTGCACCTTCAGGCCCTGTAGGCGCTCCAAATTAGGCGCTCTGCCAATCTCTTCCAGCGCGGCTTCGATATCCATGCAACCTCCAAGCAACCTTGCCCAGTCTACCTAAACGCGGTGGGCGGCACGCAGGCCGCCCACGAGAGAGTCTTGCATCTCCCGCGGGCCTAGCTAAAAAACCACCCCCCGGCCATACTTGCGGGTTAGCCTACCACCCCAGCAAAACCCCGGTCAATCGCGGTCATCACCCAAGCGCCGCACGGGGATGGCCTCTCGAGGGCCAGCGGCGTTTTTCTGTTTGAGCTGGCTAAACCACCTCCCACTGCAGGTTGCTAGCCAAGGACAAACAACAACAGGCCCAGCACGGCCGTCCCCACCGCGCTGGCCATCAGGATGGGGAAGGCTTTGTTGAGGTTGGGGTTGCGCGGGGCCAGCACCCGCCAGAGCGCTACCTCCACCGCGCTGACCAGCAGCAGCATCAGACCAACTAGTTTGATAGCTTCCACAGGCCCATCGTAGCAGCAGACCCTCCAAAAAGTACCGTTGGCTCGGCCTACTCAACGGGGCGCTGCCGTGTTTGTTCGAACAGATCGGCCAGCCAGGCCTCGGTGGCCTGGGCCATGTGGGGGGTGATCCCCAGCGCTTTGAGCATCTCTGCTGCTGCGGCCATCTCCTCCCGCCGGCGCCTCGCGTGGCGCAGGCTGCCCTCGACCAGCCGATCTACCAGGTGGGCATCGGCGGCGGCCAGGGTCTCGGCGATGTTCTGCCAGGTCTCCTGCTCGCAGCCGAGCCGGCGGGCGGCCTCGAGGGCCTCCCCCACGGCGGCGGCCATCCCCTTGAAAAACACGCTGCGCACCAGCTTGCGGGCGGCTGCAGCCCCCGCCTCCGGCCCCACCGGCTCCACCGGCATGCCCAGGGCCCCAATGGTGGCGACGAAGCGGGCCGCCCCCGGCCCCGAGACCAGAGCGGGGGTGCGCAGGCCCCTGCCCGGCACCGGGCTCATCAAGGCCACGTCGGCGAAGAGGGCCCCGGTGGGGGCCAGCACCGCGGCCAGCGACTGCTTGAGGGCCGGGGCGGCGGTGTTGAGGTCGGCGAAGAGCTGCCCTGGGCCGAGGGTGGGGGCCACGGTCTGGGCCACCTCGAGAGCCACCCGGGCCCAGTTGACGCTCAGGATCACATGGGCGCCCCGAACGGCCTCTATTTCGCTTCCCACCCGCTCGAGGCCCGCCACGCTGCGCTCGGGGATGGGGTCGTATCCCCGCACCCGTACCCCCAGGGCGACCAGATCGGCGGCGATGGCCGAACCAGCCTCCCCCAGGCCCAGGATGGCGATAACGGGCATCACCCCTCCCCCATCGCCCTGGACAGCTCTTCTTCTACCTGGGGGCGCAGCCCGTAGAGGTCAATGGACAGCACCCCCGCCGCGAACTGCTCGCGCAGACCGGCCTCGCGCTGGGCCCTGGCCTGGGCTGCTTGCAGGACTTCTTCGGCCCGCTCGGCAGCCACCACCACCGCGCCGTCGGCGTCCAGTACCACGATGTCACCGTTCCGGATGGTCGTGCCACCCAGGGTGAGGGGCACCCCCAGCCGGCCCAGGGTTTTGCGCTCGGCCCCCCGGGCCCGGATGTACCGCGCCCAGATGGGCAGGCCCATCCGGCCCAGCTCCTCGGCATCGCGCACCGCGGCGTCGATCAGCATGCCGGCCACACCGCGCCGGAGGGCCTGGGTGGCCAGCAGCTCCCCCACCAGGGCCACCGGCTGGGCCTCGGGCATGGCGATTACCAGCACCTCGCCCGGCTGGGCCACGGCCATCACCGCGTGCACCATCAGGTTGTCGCCCTGGGCGCACAGCACCGTGCGGGCCGGCCCGGCCACCCGGCTGCCGGGGGTGAGGGGGTGCAGCGGGAGATCCACCAGGCCCTGCCGCCCCGAGGCCTCGTAGACGGTGGCCACCCCCAGCTCGGCGAAACGCTGTAAATCCTCGAGCCTCATAGCGACCTCACCACCTGCGGCAGCACCCGCTGGAAAGCCTCGGCCTGCTCGATGTCTTTGTAGCCGGCGATGCGCCGGGCGTGGTTGGCCCGGTGGGCAGCCCGCTCGCTGTAGTACTGGCGCAGGTAGCTTTGCGAAGCGAAGACCGCCATGGCCTGCTGCTTCTTCTCCCAGACCGGGGTGATGTCCAAAAAGACGTTGGGCACAAAGCCGCACAGCTCGGGTTGGTGCGGCTCGAAGAGCAGCAGCTCGGGCGGGCGCACGGTGCGGAAGGCGCTGGCCACCCCGGAGCCGCTGGCGAGCTGGCGGGCCCGCTCGGTGGCGGTGTAGGCCACCGGGTGGTCGGGGTTGAAGGGGTCCTGCTGGGCGTGGGTGAGGATCAGGTCGGGGGCGGTCTCCACGATGATGGCGGTGAGGCGCTCAAGCGCGGCTTTGTCCACCTCGAGGGGGTAGTCCCCCAGATCCAGGCACTCGAAGCGGGCCCCCAGGATGGCGGCGGCCTGGCTGGCCTCGCGGTGGCGGATCTGCTTGACCTTCTCTTCGGTCTGGCCCGGTTCCTTCCACAGCTCGCCCGACTCGCCCCGCTCGCCGTAGCTGAGGGCCACCACCCGCGCCACCCCGCCGGCTGCGGCAAAGGTGGCGATGGCCCCGCCGGCCCGCCACACGAAGTCGGCGGCGTGGGCGCTGATCACCAGCAGGCTCCGGCTCATGCGCGCCCTCCCGTGGCCAGCCGGACGGTGTTGGTCACCGCCATGACCCGCACCTCCTCCTCGCTGAAGCCGGCCTCGAGCAGCCGGTCGGCGAACAGGGCCAGCCCGTCCTCCACCGGGGGGTTCTGGGGCTGGCCGAGGTCGGTGGATAAGAACGAGTGCGCCGGCCCGGTGGCCCGGATGGCCTCGAAGGTGTGTTCCCAGGAGACCTTCCCGCTCACGATGGGGGCCAGGCAGCGCTCGAGGAAAGCCCCCTGCTGGGCCAGGTAGCGCTGGTCCTCGAGGGGTAGGTTCTGGGTGGGGTAGTCCGGGTGGGTGATAACAATGTGCTTCACCCCCTCCTCGCGGGCGGCCTGCACCACCGCCATAATCTCGTCGCGCCCGAGATGACCCGTGGCCAGTACCAGGCCGTGCCGGGCGATCACCTGCAAGACCTGCCGCACCACAGGGCGCACGGTTCCGTCCGGGTTCAGCACCTCGATGGGCGGCAGCGGCAGGCCGGCTTCGCGCAGCTCGAGCTGTAGCTGGGCCCACAGGGGCAGCTTGCGCCCCGGTTTGGGTTCGGCCTCGTGGGCCTCGTTGGCCGCGTCCACGGTGGGCAGCCAGACGATGCGGGCACCCCCCCGCGCGGCGATCTCCACCGCCACCGGGTTCAGCCCGCCCACCGCGTGGTTGAGCACGATGGCCCCCAGGGCCTCCACCCCCGGCACCGCGGCGCGCACCACGGCGGCGCGCTCGGCGGTGGGGGTGTAGTGCGACTTGAGCACGAAGCCCCGCAGGCCCAGCTCGCTGTAGCGGCGGGCCAGTTCCAGGTCGCTGATGCGGCGGCGGATCACGTCCGGCTCGATGTGCACGTGCAGGTCGTAGGCCCCGCGCACGAGTTCACGCGCCTCTGTACTGGGTGAAGGGATGGGGGTGGGTTCGCTCATGCTTCCTCCAGGATGGGGCTGGGTGGTTGGGGTGTGGTCAGGGCCGCGCTCTGCCGAAGGGCTTCGGCCACCTGGCTGAGGTGCTCGAGCATGGCCTGTGCGGCTTTTTCTTCGTCGTGGGCGGCCACCGCCTGCACGATGCGGCGGTGTTCCTCGAGCGAACGCCTCGAGCGGCCCGGCACCAGGATGGTGCGGAACTGGTGGCGCACGTTCTGGGCCCGCAGGCTCTCGATGAGCCGGGCGGCGGTGCGGTGCCCGGCGATCTCCAGCAGGCGCTGGTGCAGTTCGCTATTAAGCTCCGACATGCCCAGCAGGTCGCCGGCCTCGTAGCGGGCTTGCATCCGCTGAAGAATATCCTCCAGATGGCGCACCTGCTCGGGCGTGGCCTTGCGGGCCGCGTAGCGGGCGGCCAGGCTCTCTAAGGCCGCTCTGGCCTCGAGGATCTCCACCGCCTCGGCCTCGTCAATGGCCCGCACCGTGGCCCCGCGGAAGGGCTCGCTTTTTACCAGCCCCTCCTGCTCGAGGCGGGCCAGCGCGGTGCGGATGGCGGCCCGCCCCAGCCCGAAGCGCTCGGCCAGCTCCTTCTCCACCAGGCGCTGCCCCGGCAGAAGCTCCTCGGCCAGGATGGCCTGGCGCACCCGGTAATAAGCGGTCTGTGTCTCGGTGGCCTTCTCGCTTACCGGCATATCACTCCTTCTCGACCGGCGGGGTGCCGTAGGTGTGGAAGGTGGGTACGGTCTGCAGACCCCAGGCCTGGCCCCGCTTGCGCTCCTCCTCGTTCCAGACGATGGGCTTCCAGTCCGGGGCCAGCAGCAGCCGGGCCCCCGGACAGGCGACCTCGAAGCGGTTGCCCCCCGGCTCGTAGACGTAGAGGAAAAAGGTCTGCTGGATGGCGTGCTTGTGCGGCCCGGTCTCGATGAACACCCCGTGCTCGAGGCAGATGTCCGCCGCCCGCAAGACCTCCTCCCGGCTGTCTACCGCGTAGGTGCAGTGGTGGAAGCGCCCCCGGGCCCCCCGGTGGTCCTTGGTGATGGCTATGTCGTAGGTTTTGTTGTTGGAGGTGAGCCAGACCCCCTGCTCGTCGCCCCCGCTGAAGATGATCTGTTCGGTCACCTTCATGCCCAGGCCCTCCTCCATAAACACCCGCATGACCCGCACGTCCGAGGCCAGCAGGTTGAGGTGATCCAGCCGGCGCAGGTTGGCGCCCTTGCCCGGAAAGCGGGCGGCCTGGTTTTTCAGGGCGGGCCGGGTGGCCTCGCTGGGGGTGTACCAGCGGGTCTCGTAGTAGAGTTCCATGGGGTGGCCGTCGGGGGTGGTGAAGCGGTAGGCCGGGCCGTGGCCGGCATCGCCCTCCGTCCAGCCCCCGCCCCAGCCGAGGGCCTCCAGTTGCCGCACCCGCCGCTGCAGGGCTTCGGGGCTTCGGGTGCGGAAGGCGAAGTGCCCTAGGCCGCTGGTCTTGGCGGCGGTGAGCTTGAGGGTGTGATGCTCGTAATCGTCCCAGCCGCGCAGGTAGACCGAGGCTTCCTCCGTGCCGCTCACCGTCAGGCCCATGACCTCGGTGAAGAAGCGCAGGCTCTCCTCCAGCCGCGGGGTGAGGAGTTCCAGGTGGGCCAGGTGGGCCAGGTCGCAGTAGGGCCAGACCCCTTCCTGGGCAGGGTTGGCAGGTTGTGGATGTTCGGTAGACACGCGCACCTCCTCATTGGGTCAACTACATTGTCAACAATATTGTAGACGATAAACCGGCCTCGAGGGCAAAACCTCAAGGCCCTCTACCCCTGCACCGGGGCGCGCAGCACCCCCGCGTAGCTCCCGCTGGTGTGCAGGCCCACGTAGTTCTCGGCCAGAAAGCGCTGCAGATGGGGGCTCTGGCCCAGGTGGCGCAGCTGGGCCTGGCGCAGCCCGTCGTCGAAGGGGTCGGCGGGGGTGTGCAGCAGGCTGGTCATGAAGTAGGAAAAAAGCTCGGCCTGCCAGACGTGGCGCAGGGCCTCCTGGGTGTAGGCCTCGAGCGGGCCTGGGTTTTTCTGCTGGTAATAAGCCTTGAAGGCCCGGTAAAGCAGCACCGCATCGCACAGCGCCAGGTTCATCCCCTTGGCCCCGGTGGGCGGGACGATGTGGGCCGCATCGCCCATCAGGAAAAACCTCCCGTGCTGCATGGGGGTGACCACCATGGAGCGCAGGGGGGTCAGGCTCTTCTCCAGCAGGGGGCCGGGCTCCACCTGGGCCACCCCCTCCAGCCGCCGGTTCAGCTCCTCCCAGATGCGCGCGTCGGGCCAGTCCTCCAGCCGCTCGTCCACCGGCACCTGCAGGTAGTTGCGGGCGATGCTGGGCGAGCGCATGCTGAAAAGGGCAAAGCCGCGGGGGTGGCTGGCGTAGATGAGCTCCTCGGCGGCCGGCCGGGCCTGGGCCAGGATGCCCAGCCAGGCGAAGGGGTAGGTTTTCTGATGCACCTGGGCCCCCGGAATCTGGCTGCGCAGGAGGCTGTGCGAGCCGTCCGCCCCCACCACAAACTCGCAGACCAGCCGCTCGGTAGAGCCCTGGGGGGTGCGGTAGACCAGGGTGGGCTCTGCCTCGAGCGCCTCCAGGCCCACCACCTCGTGCTCGAAGTGGATGGCGTGGCCCTTTTCCAGGTACAGCCGGATCAAGTCCTGCACCAGGTACTGCTGGCCGTAGACCCAGATGCTCTGGCCCTCGGTGAGCGCGGGGAAGTCGAGGCGGTGGAGGGCCCCGTCGAAGGCCAGGTAGACCCCCCGGTGCTCGAGGCCCTGCCTCAGCATGCGCTCGCCCAGGCCGGCTTGCGCCAGGATCTCCTTGCTGCCCCACTCCAGCACCCCGGCCCGGATGCGGTGGGGGCTTTGCTCCAGGTACTCGCGGCTGCGGGCCTCGAGCACGGCCACCTCGAGGCCCTCCCCAGCCAGCAGGTGGGCCAGCAGAAGCCCCGCCGGCCCCGCCCCCACGATGCCCACCTGCACCCTAGGCATGCTCACCCCCAAAAAGAATCAGGTCAGAGAGGGGCCGGGCCTCCACCCCGTCCTCATCCGGGCCGTAGGGCGTGGATAGGAGTTTGGAGAAGGTCTCCACCGGCTGCCAGGTGAGGGACTCCAGCTCCAGCGGGTCGAGCTCGATGCTGTAGCCCAGGCGTGGAGAGGTGATGCGCAGGCGTTCGCCGTTGCGGGTGGCAATTTTCTCCACCGTCACGGTGGTGAACTCGTTGGTCAGGGTGAGCACGGACACCTCCCTAGAAGAAAAAGGCCAGGTTGTGGGTGGGCAGGGTGGCGCTGTCCAGGATCACCGTGCGGCGGGCCAGCCGCCAGCCTGCCGGGCTGTACCGCCACACATCGCGCCGCTCGGCGGCCAGGAGGGTGTAGTCGGGGCGATCCCAGCGGCTGCGGAAGACCAGCAGGTTGGAGCGCACCGCGCTTTCCTCGCCCTGCGGGGTGGGCTGGGGGTCGCCGATGCGCACGTTGGTGACGAAGTGGCGCAGGCGGGAGGGGGGGTCTTCGGCCCAGGCGAAGCCGGTCTCGAGGCGGGCCACCCGCATCTCCAGCGAGGTGTAGTCCTCGTCGAGGTGGTACATCCCCTCCATCACCCCGCTCACCCCGCCCTCCGGGCCGCGCTCCTTGGTGACCCGCACCGGCACGCGGTAGCAGATGTCCTCGGCCAGCAGGCCCAGCCACTGGCGGTACTGCCCCTCGTCCAGCAGCTCGGCCTCCTGGTACAGCGTGTTGAGCAAGGCTTGGGTGCGATCCATGGGCTACCTCTAGGAAAGCAGCATCTCCACGTAGCGGCGGTGGAAGTTGCGCATGTTGGCGTCGGTGAAGTTGAGGCCGTAGGCCACCCCCGGCCCCGGCCAGTTGGGGTCGGGCTCGAGGGAGAGGCCCATGCGGTAGTTGAGGCGCAGCGTCCGGCCCTGGCTGCTGCTGGCGTTGTGGGCCACGTGGCTCCAGATCTCGGTGTCGTCCTGCTCGAAGGTGCCCGAGGAACCGAAAAAGCGCAGGTAGGAGTGGCGGGTTTTCTCCTTGAACCACTCCGGCGCGTCCTTTTCCACCAGGGCCCAGGAGAAGATCTCGATGCGGCCAGGGCCCAGCGGATGCCAGACCCGGAAGGTCAGCATGGGCACGGTGCCCTGGTACTTGTGATCGGGCTTGCGGATGGGGTTGTGGAAGGAGAAGTTGGGGAAAAGGGTGACCAGCAGGATGCGGGTCTCCTTGGCGGTCTCGAACTGCTCGCGGCTGGGGTAGGAGGCTTTGGAGCGCTCCATCATCTCCTCGGGGTAGCCCCAGAAGGGCGGCAGCTTGGCCCCCGGCGGGGCACCCACCACCATGCTGCCGTGCCCCTTGCCGGGAATGTGAATCTGCTCGCCGTACATGGCGTACTTGGCATCCTTGGGGGCGATGCCCAGCTCGATCAGCGAGCGGTGGGTCATGAGGGTGTGGTAGCTGTCGCTGAGGAAGGTCTCCAGGGCCAGCTTCCAGTCAGTGTTCACCACCCAGCGCTGGGGCGGCCCCAGCACCTCCAGGCCCGCGGGGCTGCGCTTGGTGACGAGCTCGAGGTACCAGCGAATCTCGCCCAGCCACTCCTCCAGCGGGGGGGCCTGGGGGTCCAGGTTACCGAAGATCATCCCGTCGAAGACCTCGAGGCGGGGGATGGGGCGAAGCCCCCACTCGGCCTTATTGAAGCCGGGACCGAAGGCCTCGCGCTCGGCCGGCACCCCCACCAGGCTCCCATCGTTGCGGTAGGTCCAGCCGTGGAAGGGACAGCGGAAGTGGCTGGCGTTGCCCAGCTCCGCCCGGCAGACCCGCATCCCCCGGTGGCGGCACATATCCAGCAGGGCCCGCACCGCCCCGTCCTCCCCCCGCACCACGATGTAGGGGTTGTTGGCTACGTAGCGCAGCACGTAATCCCCCGCCTGGGGGATCTCCGACGCATGGGCCATATAGACCCAGGAGCGGCTGAAAATCTTCTGCTGCTCCAGCTCGAAAAGCTCCGGATCGTTGAAGATCCAGGCCGGCACCAGGCCGTCTTCGATGCCCTCGAGCAGCTCCTCCAGCATCTGGTTGAGCCGGGGGGAGATCCCGGTTTTGATTCTTGCCATCCGCACTCACCTCGCTCAGACGCCCAGGTAGCGGTGCAGCACCGCCTGGCTGGCCTCCTGGGGCCGACCCTCCCAGACCACCTGGCCGTGCTCGAGGATGTAAACCCGGTCGGCCACCGAAAGGGCCATCTGCACGTTCTGCTCGGCCAGTAGCACGGTCTCACCCTCTGCCTTGAGCGTTCGAATGATCTCGGCCACCTGCCGCACCATCAGGGGGGAGAGCCCCTCGGTGGGCTCGTCCATCAAAACCAGCCGGGGGTTGCGCAGCAGGGCGCGGGCAATGGCGACCATCTGCTGCTCTCCGCCGGAAAGGGCCCTCGAGGGGTTCCGGCGGCGCTCAGCCAGCCTCGGGAAGACCTCCAGCACCCGCTCCAGCGTCCAGCGACCCCGCTGACCCCAGGCCGCCATCTGCAGCTCTTCCTCCACGTTCAACCCGTCGAACATCCGCCGGCCCTGGGGCACCAGGGCCAGGCCCAGCGCGGCCCGGCGGTGGGGGGGCAGGCGGCCGATCCCCTGGCCCAGGAAAAACACCTCCCCCTCCTGCAAGGGCAGCAGGCCCATCAGGGCCGAGAGCAGGGTGGTCTTGCCCATGCCGTTGCGCCCCAGGAGGGCCACCACCTCGCCCTGGGCGACCTCGAGCCGCACCCCCGAGAGCACCTGCATGGCCCCGTAGCCGGCCCCCACCCCTTCGCTGCGCAGCACCTCCGCGCCTTTGGTCGTGGCCGCCTGGGCTTCTGCGGCCCAGCTGGCCCCCACATAGATCTCCTGCACCTGGGGGTTCTGGCGGATCGCCTCCGGCTCGCCCTCGGCAATCACCTGGCCGTAGTGCAGAACCGTGACCCGCTGGGCAAAGCGCAGGGCGTACTCGAGGTCGTGCTCCACCAGCAGCACGGTCATCCGGGGATCCAGCCCCAAAATGAGCTCCCCAATCCGCTCCCGCTCGGCCCCGGAAAGCCCGGCCAGGGGCTCGTCCAGCAGCAGCACCCGGGGGTTCTGCACCAGGGCCATGGCGATCTCGAGCTGCCGCTTCTCCCCGTGCGAAAGCTGGCTGGCCACCACATGGGCCCGCTCAGCCAGGCCCACCTGCTCCAGCACCCGCTGCACCCCCGGCTCCGGTTTCAGGCGCTGACCAAGGGCGGCGCCCTGACCCTGGGCGGCCTTCTGGGCCAGGGCCACGTTCTCCCAGACCAGAAGCTCGGGGAAGGCGTTGGAGCGCTGGAAGGTTCGGCCCAGCCCCAGCCGGGCCACCCGCTCCTGGGGCATCCCGCTCACCTCCCGCCCCTGCAGAAAAACCCGCCCCTGGCTGGGCCGCAGCTCCCCCGCCATCACCTTGAACAGGGTGCTCTTGCCAGCCCCGTTGGGCCCGATAACCGCCCGCCGTTCACCGGGGGCCACCTCGAGGCTCACCCTGGCCAGGGCCAGAAGCCCCCCAAAGGCCTTGCTAACCTGCTCAACCCTCAGCGCCTGCACGGCCCCCTCCCAGACGGCGTTCCAGCAGGGGCCACAGCCCCTCGCGGGCAAACAACACGGTCAGCACCAGCAAACTACCCACAAACAACCCCCACAGGTCGGTAAATGAGCTGACCCAGGCCTGCACGAAGGTGTAGAGCATCGCTCCAAAAACCGCCCCCCACAGGCCCCGGCTGCCGCCCAGCAGCACCATGACCATCAGGGTGGCCGAGGTCAGCCAGAAGAGGTCGTGGGGGCTGATGAAGCTGCGGTGCAGGGCCAGCCCGCTGCCAGCCAGGCCGGTGAGCGCGGCGGTGAGCAGGTACAAGGAGAGCTTGTAGTAAAAGGTGGGCACCCCCAGGGAGCGGATTTTTTCCTCGTTCTGCCGGATGGCCTCGAGGGTCTTGCCATACGGGGTCTGCAACAGTGCGCGCAAACCACCCACCGCAGCCAGCAGCACCCCCACCGCCACCAGGTGCAGCAGCACCGGGTGGATGGAGAGTCCGGAGAGGCTCAGCCCATCATCCCCCCCGGTGAGGCCGGTCCATTTGTGGGCCGCCGAGTAGACCATCTGCCCAAAGGCCAGGGTCAGCATCAGGATGAAGATGCCATGGGTGCGGAAAACCAGCAGACCGGTCAGCAGGGCCAGCAGGGCCGCCGCCAGAGGGGCGAGTAGCAAGGCCAGCCCCAGAGGAAGCCCGGCCTTCAGGGCCAGGCCGACCGTGTAAGCCCCAAGCCCCAAAAAGGCGGCCTGGCCCAGCGAAGGCACCCCGCCGTGGCCCAGCAGCAGGCTCAGGGCCACCGCGGCCAAGCCCAGCAGGGCCGCTTCCGTCGCCAGGTACAGCGGATAGCCCCCCAGGGCCAGCGGCAACAGGAGCAGCCCCACCAGCCCCCAGCGCAGCAGGCCCTGCCGCCCGTTGCTTCCCGCCCGGGCTTCACGCGACAGCTCGGCCATCATGCCATCCTCCTACCCAAAAGGCCCTCGGGCTTCAGGGCCAGCACCAGGGCCATCAAAGCAAAGATCAGGAACATCGCCAACTGGGGCAGGAACAGCCGCCCGAAGCCGTCCACCAAACCCACCAGGATGGCCCCCCAGAAGGCCCCCTCAATGCGCCCCAGGCCGCCAATCACCACCACGATCAGCGCAAACAGGGTCATCTGGGCGTCCAGGCCGGGGGCCAGGGCGATCATGGGGGCCCCCACCACCCCGCCCAGCCCGGCCAGGGCCGTGCCGATCCCGAAGGTGAGCAGGCTCACCCGGGCGGGCTGGATGCCCAGGGTGCTGGCCATGCCGGGGTCGGCGGTGACCGCCCGCACCTGCACGCCGAAGGGGGTTCTGGCTAGCAGCAGACGCACCAGGAGGAATAAAAGCACCCCCATCGCCAGCACGAACAGCGGGTACTTGGGGTAGATGAACGAGCCCAGGAAAAGCGGCCCCGCCAGCTCGGCGGGAGGCGGCACGGAGCGGATGGCCGCGCCAAAGAAGGCCCGCAGCAGGTCGGCCAGGATGAAGCCCAGGCCGATGGTGATCAAGACCTGCTCGAGCTCCCGTCCGTGCAAACCCCGCAAGAGAAAGCGTTCCACCAAGACCCCCAGGAGGCCCACCAGCAGCGGCACCAGCACCAGCGCCAGCCAGAAGCTGCCCAGGCTGGCCCCCAGGGCCAGCCCCAGGTAAGCCCCCAGCAGGTAAAAGGCCCCATGGGCCAGGTTGACCACCCGGGCCACCCCAAAGATCAGGGAGAGGCCCAGGGCCAGCAGGAAGAGCAGCATGGCAAAGGCCAGGCTGTTGAGCAGTTGGGTGAGCAGGAGCAACAGCATGCTTACTTACCAGGGTCGCGGATGGTGCCCAGGTCGGCCAGCAGGCGGTTGGTCAGCACCCCATCGATGCGGGCTACTTCCCGGGCGTAGACGTGCTGGGTGACGTTGTTGGTCTCCGGATCCATCTGCACAAAGCCCCGCGGGCTGATTATTTTCGCGCTCTCAATGGCCCCAAGCAGCCGCTGGCGGTTGCTCAAATCGCCCTGCACGGTGTTGATAGCGTCCACGATAAACTGCATGGCGTCGTAGCCCCGCACGGCAAAGTGGTTGGGCACCGCGTTGAATTTCTGCCGGTAGGCCTGGATGAACTCCCGGTTGGCGCTGTTGTTCAGGGTATAGACCCAGTGGTCGGCGCTCTTGGCCCCCAAAGCGGCATCCCCGATGGCCTCGAGCACGTTCTCATCGGTTACCTCGCCGCTTACCGCAAGCTGAATGCTGCGGTTGAGGCCAAACTGGATGAACTGGCGCAGGAAGATGACCGCATCGCTACCGGAAAGCACCGCGTGCACCGCTTCCGGGCGGGCCGCGGCGATGCGCGAGATCACCGCGCTGTAGTCGGTGCTGCCCAGGGGGGTGTACAGCTCGGCCACCGGTTCCCCACCGGCCTGCAGGAAGCCCTCTTTGAAGGCGGCGGTGGCTTCTTTACCAAAGGCGTAGTCCAGGGCTAGCAAAAAGACCTTTTTCCCGACGTTGCGGGCCACCCAGGGGCCCATGGGGTAGTGCTGCTGCCAGGCGCTGATGGAGGTGCGGAAGATGTAGGGGCTCCGGCGTTCGCGGGTGATGCCGTTGGCCGCGGCGTTGGCGATGACCAGGGGAATCTGCCGCTCGTGCACGTAGTCCCGAATGCCGTAGGCCGAGGACGAAAGGATAATGCCGCTCAGCAGGTTGACGCGATCCTGCTCGACCAGCTTGCGCACCTTGCGCACCGCCACCGCGGGATCGGCCTCCTCGTCCTCTTTCAAGAGCTGGATGCGCCGCCCCCCCGCCTGGTAGCCCACTTTTTCCAGGTAGAGCTCCATCCCGCGGGTGATCTCCTGGCCCAGCCGGGCATACGGCCCCGAGTAGGAGAGCACCACCCCGATGCGGATGGGTTCCTGCTGGGCCAGGCTGAAGGAAAAGCGGCTTGAGGCTGCCAGCCCCGCTAGCCCGAGCCCTGCCTTGATCAACTGCCTGCGACGTATTGTGGCCATTTTGACCTCCCTGCTTTTTTGCTTGTACCAGTGCCGCCAGCTTAGCAAATGGTCAGCCAGATTGTCAACAATCTTGTAAACCCTAAGCCGACGCCGGTACTAAAAGCCCTGCGCTTGTTCGTATAGCGAACATATATACACCTTGCGAACAAGCGTATGCTACACTAGCCGACATGAACCTGCAAGCGCCCCCGATCCCGGAAGAGGCCGATACAGCCCCGGAGGAGCGATTTTTCGTGGAGGCACTGGCTCGAGGCCTGGCGGTGATGCGCAGCTTCGACCAGCAGCACGAGCGCCTGACCATCAGCGAGGTGGCCCGGCGCACCGAGCTCAACCGGGCCACCGCCCGCCGCTTTTTACTCACCCTGCAGGCCCTGGGCTACGTCGCCAGCGACGGCAAGTTTTTCTGGCTCACCCCCAAGGTGCTCAGCCTGGGCCATGCCTATCTGTCCTCTACCCCTTTGCCCCGGCTCCTGCAGCCGGTGCTGGAGCAGGTGAGCGAGGAGCTGCACGAGTCCTGCTCGGCCAGCATCCTGGAGGACGGCGAGATCGTCTACATCGCCCGCGCCGCCACCCGCCGGGTGATCTCCATCGGGCTGGGGGTGGGCAGCCGCCTGCCCGCCTACTGCACCTCGATGGGGCGGGTGCTGCTGGCGGCCCTGGAGGCGGATCAGCTCAGGGCCTACCTGGACAGTACGCCCCTGCTGCCGCTCACCCCCTACACCCTGACCGACCCGGAGCGGCTCCGGGCCGAGCTGGAGCGGGTGCGGGCACAGGGCTACGCCCTGGTGGATCAGGAGCTGGAACTGGGCCTGCGCTCGATTGCGGTGCCGGTGCGCAACGCCCGCGGGCGGGTGCTGGCCGCCATGAACGTAGGAGTACAGGCCGGGCGGGTGAGTCGAGAGGAGATGCTCGAGCGCTTTTTACCGGTGTTGCAGCACGCCGCCCAGGGGCTCACACCGTTGCTGGGGATATGAACATGGCTTCTTTTGCAGCTTTGCATCACCTGACCTTGCACTACCGGCTCGAGGGCGAGGGCACCCCCACCCTGGTCTTCCTCAACTCGCTGGGCAGCGACCTGCGCATCTGGGACGGGGTGGTGGCCTCGCTGGAAGGGCGCTACCGGGTGCTCCGCTACGACCTGCGGGGCCACGGCCTCTCCGACGCGCCGGTGGGGCCTTACACCCTGGAGGATCACAGCGCCGATCTCCTGGCGCTGCTGGCGCACCTGGGCGTCCCCCGGGCGGTGCTGGTGGGTATCTCGGTGGGGGGGCTGATTGCCCTGGATCTGGCCCGGCGCCAGCCGGAGCGGGTCGAGGCCCTGGTGCTGTGCGATACCGGGGCCCGCATCGGCAGCCAGGACTCCTGGAACGAACGGATCGCCGCCATCCAGCATAAAGGGCTGCCGGAGGTGGCCCGTACGGTCATCGCCCGTTGGTTTACGGAGGATTTCTTTGTGCAGCGCAAGGCCGAGGCCGCCGGCTACTACAACATGCTGAGCCGCACCCCGGTAGAGGGGTATCTGGGCACCTGCGCGGCCTTGCGCGATGGCGACCTGCGCCCCTGGCTCCGCAGCATCCGGGCGCCGGCCCTGGTGCTGTGCGGCGAGCTGGATAAGGCCACCCCGCCCGAGCTTTCACAGGAACTGGCGCAGGGGTTGGGGGCCCGGCTCGAGCTGATCCCCCAAACCGCCCACCTGCCCTGCGTCGAGGCCCCTGCGCTGGTGGGGCAGCACATCCGTAGCTTTCTGAAGGAGTTGGGTTATGACCGATAGATATCAGCAGGGCATGAAAACCCGCCGTGCAGTGCTGGGGGAGGCCCACGTCGAACGGGCTGAAGCCGAAAAAACCCAGTTCGACGCGGATTTCCAGCAGTTCATCACCGAGTACGCCTGGGGTGCGGTGTGGACGCGGGAGGGCCTCGAGCGCAAGACCCGCCACCTCATCACCCTGGCCCTGCTGGCCGCCCTGGGCCACGAGCACGAGCTGGCTATGCACATCCGGGCCACCGCCCGCACCGGCCTGAGCCCCGACGAGGTACGGGAGGCCTTGCTGCAGGTGGCAGTCTACGCGGGGGTTCCCGCTGCCAACCGCGCCTTTGCGGTGGCTAAGCACACTTACGTGGAGATGGGGCTGCTCGCGCCCCAAGGAGGAAGCCATGAGTGAATCGGGTCATAAAGGCGTTTTGGATTGGAGCATCCAGCCACCCTACCTGCACGCACCCTATGTGGCCACGGTGCGCAGGGCCCCCCACCACCCCCTGGTGCCGCTCGCGGCCTCGCTTATGGAGCGCACCGGCCCGGTGTATGGGGAGGGGGATATCGGGCCCCTCGACCACGACCTCACCAAAAACGCAGCCAAAAACGGCGAGCCCCTGGGGGAACGCATCATCGTCACAGGCCGGGTACTCGACGAGAACGGGCGCGGGGTGCCAGGGGTCTTGATTGAAATCTGGCAGGCCAATGCAGCCGGCCGCTACATTCACAAAAACGACCAGCACGACGCACCTTTAGACCCCAACTTTGTGGGCGCGGGCCGCACCCTCACCGACGAGAAGGGGTTCTACCGCTTCATCAGCATCAAGCCGGGGGCCTACCCCTGGAAGAACCACTTCAACGCCTGGCGGCCCGCCCATATCCACTTTTCGCTGATTGGGCGTAACTTCAGCGAGCGGTTGGTGACCCAGATGTACTTTCCCGGCGACCCCCTGCTGGAGTACGACCCGATTTACCAGGGGATTCCCAACATCAAGGCCCGCTCGCGCCTGATCTCCCGTTTCGACCTGGAGACCACCCAGCCCGAGTGGGCCCTGGGCTATCGCTTCGACATCGTGCTGGCCGGCTACGACCAGACCTACTTTGAACCGGGAGGGCACTGATGCGCGCGCAGTATCCCAGCCAGACCGTGGGCCCCTTCTTCGCGTTTGCCCTGGTGCGCGAGGGCGGTAACATGCTGGTCAACGAGCAGACCCTGGGGGAGCGCATTACCCTGAAGGGCCGGGTGCTCGACGGGGACAACGAGCCGGTGGACGACGCCCTGGTGGAGATCTGGCAGGCCGACGCCCAGGGGCGCTTCCGCCACCCGGCCGATCCCCAGCACGCCCAGGCCGACCCCCACTTCAAGGGCTTTGGCCGTTCGGGCACCACCGGCGAGGGTTTTTGCTTCCAGACCATCAAGCCGGGGCCGGTTCCGCCCAGCCCGGTGCCCTGTATAGCCGTCCGGGTGTTCGCCCGCGGCATGCTGATTCACGCGGTCACCCGGGTGTACTTCTCCGACCACGACAACACCCAGGATCCGGTCTTTGCCGGGCTCGACCCCGTGCGGCGCCAGACCCTGGTGGCCCAGCGCTGCGAGCTGCCCAGCGGGGTGGTGTACCGCTGGGATATACGCCTGCAGGGCGAGGGCGAGACGATCTTTTTCGATTTGTAAACCATGCCGTTTTTGCCGCACGAATCGAGGGTCTGGTCGGGGGTTTTTGGCGACCCGGCCCTGGCCGAGATTTTTTCCGAAGAAAACTGGTTAAAGCGGGTGCTCGAGGTCGAAATAGCCCTGGCCAGGGTGGAGGCCCGGCTGGGGCTCATCCCCCCGGAGGCCGCCCAGGCCATCGGCCAACTGGCCGGCTTTACCCCCGACTGGGAGCGCCTGGCCCGGCAGACCGAGCGGGACGGGGTGCCCATCGCCGGGCTGGTGGCCCAGCTCCAGGCCCACCTGGGACCCGCATACGGCCGCTACCTGCACCTGGGGGCCACCACCCAGGACATCCTGGACACCGCGCTGGTGCTGCAACTGCGCTCGGCGCTGGAACTGCTGGAAGAGCGGCTGCGCAAAAGCCTGCAAGGCCTGGCCCGGCTGGCCCGACAGCACCTCGAGACCCCCATGCCGGGGCGCACCCACGGCCAGCAGGCCCTGCCCATCACCTTTGGGTACAAGGTGGCGGTCTGGATGGCCCCCTTGCTGCGGCATCTGGAGCGGCTGCAAGCCCTCAAAGAACAGGCGCTGGTGGTGCAGATGGGCGGGGCGGTGGGCACCCTGGCCGCGCTGGGGTCGCACGGGGTCGCGGTGATGGAAGGGCTGGCCCAGGCCCTCCAGCTGAGAGCCCCCCTGCTGCCCTGGCACACCGCCCGCGACCACCTGGCCGAGCTGGCCGGCTGGCTCTCCTTGCTGACCGGGAGCCTGGCTAAGATGGCCCAGGACGTTATCCTGATGGCCCAGAACGAGGTGGGCGAGGTGCAAGAGAGCCTCGAGCCCGACCGGGGCGGTTCTTCGACCCTGCCCCAAAAGTCCAACCCCATCAAAAGCGAGGTGATCATCGCTGCGGCCCGGGCCAACGCGGCCCTGCTCGCGGCCATGCACCAGGCCCTGATCGCCGAGCACGAACGGGCCACCCACGCCTGGCAGCTCGAGTGGCTGACGCTGCCGCCGATGCTGGCCCATACCGGGGTGGCCCTCAACCAGGCCGTGTTTCTAAGCCAGCACCTGGCCGTCCACCCCGCGCGGATGCGGGCCAACCTGGCTGCCTCGCAGGGACTGATGCTGGCCGAGGCCCTGAACCTGGCCCTGCGTGAGTATATGGAGCCCGCCCAGGCCAAGGCCCTGGTGCGCGAGGCGGTGCAGGTGGCCCTGGCGGAGGGACGGCACCTGCTGGAAGTGGTGCAGGAGCGGGTACAGGCACCGCTGGACTGGGCGGCCTTGCGCGAGGAAGCTTACCTGGGCTCGAGCCGGGTATTCACCGAGCGGGTGCTGGAAGAAGCCGATCGGCGGCTGGGCCAGCCAGCAGAGGAGGGAGGAAGGTGAAGCGAGTACCGCGAATTACGCCGCAGGAAGCGGCTTCGATGGTCAAAGATGGCGATATTTTGTTGGTGGGTGGTTTTGGCATGACCGGCAATCCGGTGCACCTCCTGCACGCCCTGGCCGAGACCCCGGTCAAAAACCTGGTCTATGTAGCCAACAACGTGGGCGAGCCGGGACTGGGAGGGGGCCGGCTGCTGCGCAACGGCCAGATTCGCAAGGCCATTGGCTCCTACTTCACCTCCAACCCCGAGGCCGTGCAGGCTGCCCAGAGCGGGGCCATCGAGGTGGAGCTGCTGCCCCAGGGCTCGCTGGCCGAGGCCATCCGGGCCGGGGGGGCGGGCCTGGGCGGCTTCTACACCCCCACCGCGGCCGGAACGCTGCTGGCCCAGGGCAGGGAGACCCGTCTGATCGGCGGAAAGCCCTACGTGCTGGTCGAGCCCATCCGGGGCAATGTGGCCTTTATCCGGGCCTGGAAAGCCGACGAGGCCGGCAACCTGGTCTACCGCATGACCGAGCAGAACTTCAACAAGGCCATGGCCACCGCCGCCGACCTGGTCATCGCCGAGGTGGAGCAGATCGTACCGGTTGGGGCCCTGGATCCCGACCAGATACACACCCCGGGCTGCTATGTGGACTACCTGGTGGAGGCCAAGATGACCCCCGAGGATCTGGGCTCCTCCGCTTCCATCGAAAACTCCAGTAAAAAGGTGGATCCCCTGCGCCTGCGCATGGCCCAGCGGGCTTTGCAGGAGCTGAGGCCCGGACAGGTGGTTAACCTGGGCATCGGCATCCCCACCCTGATCGCCGACCTGATCACCCCGGAGATGGGCATCATCCTGCATACCGAGAACGGGATGCTGGGTGTGGGGCCGGCCCCGGAAGAAGGAGGGGCCATGGACTACCCGGTCAACGCTGGGAAAATCCCGGTTACGGCCCTGCCGGGGGCCTCATACTTCGACAGCGCCGACTCCTTCGCCATGATTCGTGGGGGGCACGTGGACGTGGCGGTAATGGGCGGTTTGCAGGTGGACGAGCGGGCCAACCTGGCCAACTGGGCCGTTCCAGGCAAGCCCCTGCTGGGGGTGGGGGGGGCCATGGACCTGGCCTCGGGCGCGCAAAAGCTGATCATCACCATGACCCATACCAACCCCGACGGCTCCCCCAAAATCGTACCGGAGTGCACCCTGCCGCTCACCGCGGTGGGCGCGGTAGACCTGGTCATTACCGAGCTGGCGGTGTTTGGCTACCCCGATGGGCGCCTGACCCTGCTGGAGCTGATGCCGGGGGTGACCCTCGAGGAGGTCAGGGCTAAGACCTCGGCCCGCTTTGTGGAGGCCTTGCGGTAGGCTGGCGGTTCCAGTCACCCAGATACCTGAGCACCACCGGCGCAGCCAGGCCAAAGCCAAACCACAGGTAAGGAAGGCTGCCCCCGATAAGAAGCGCCGCCAGCGGAAAGGCCAGGGCCGCCAGCACCACGCCCCGGTAGCGGCTCTGCGTCAGCAAAAAAGCCAGCCCAAACAGCCCCAAAGCGGCCGCGAGCAGCGCTGGCTGAACCGCGAACAAGACCCCCACCGATGGGGCGATGCCCTTGCCCCCGCGCCCCAGCAGCCACACTGAGTAGCAGTGCCCCAGCACCGCCAGGGCCCCGGCCAGCAGCCCGCCGCCAGGGTCGCGCGCCAGAAACTCGCCCAGCGCCACCGCCATAATGCCCTTGGAAACGTCCAGCACCAGCACCATCAGCCCCGGCACGGCCCCCAGCACCCGCCAGGCGTTGGTGGCCCCGATGTTGCCCGAGCCCTCGAGCAGCAGGTTTTTGTTTTGCAGCACCCCAAACCAGTAAGCAAAAGGCAGTGAACCCAGCAGATAACCGGCCAGGGCCGCATAAAGCCATTCCATGGCCCTCAGGCTATCAGATGGCGGTGGGTTGGGCGCGCCGGGGCTTTGAACATTTATGCAGCAATGCCCCGCGCTTATGCGTGTGGGCCTGGGCGATCGGCGGTATCTTGATGCAGTGTCACCCAGCCAACCCCGGCGACCCGGGCCGCTATTTTTGCGTAGAGTCGGCTTGACTGCGCCTGCTGCGGTATGTATCCTTATACTTCACGCCTGGGTTGTATCCAGGGCGGTTTGGCGGTACTGTATGGCTTTGTGTGGGGCCTGTGGCCCGCTCCGAGGTGAATGAATGAAAATCGTGCTTGCATACTCCGGCGGTCTGGACACCAGCATCATCCTTAAGTGGCTCATCGAAAACTACAACGCCGAGGTGATCACCTTCACCGCCGATATCGGCCAGGGCGAGGAGGTCGAGGAGGCCCGACGCAAAGCCCTCCAGACCGGGGCCAGCAAGGCCTACGCCCTGGATCTGCGCGAGGAGTTCGTGCGCGACTTTGTCTTTCCCATGATGCGCTCGGGGGCGCTCTACGAGGGCTACTACCTGCTGGGCACCTCCATCGCCCGCCCGCTCATTGCCAAGCACCTGGTGCGCATTGCCCAGGAGGAGGGGGCCGAGGCCATCGCCCACGGCGCGACCGGCAAGGGCAACGATCAGGTGCGCTTCGAGCTCACCGCCTACGCGCTCAAGCCCGATATCAAGGTAATCGCCCCCTGGCGCGAGTGGAACCTGGTGAGCCGCCCCCAGATGATGGAGTATGCAGCCCTGCACGGGATTCCGGTGCCGACCACCCTCGAGAAGCCCTACAGCGTAGACTCCAACCTGCTGCACAACTCCTTCGAGGGGGGGGTGCTGGAAGACCCCTGGGCCGAGCCGCCCACCGGGATGTTCCGCCTGACCCAGGATCCCTGGCAGGCCCCCGACGAGCCCGAGCTGGTGGAAATTCAGGTGGAGGGCGGTGATGTGGTGGCGGTGAACGGCGAGCGGCTCTCGCCCGCGCAACTGCTGGCCCGGCTCAACGAAATTGGCGGCCGCCACGGCATCGGGCGGGTAGACCTGGTGGAGAACCGCTACGTGGGAATGAAGTCGCGCGGGGTTTACGAGACCCCCGGCGGCACCCTGATCTACCACGCCCGGCGGGCGGTGGAGAGCCTCACCCTCGACCGCGAGGTGCTGCACCAGCGCGATCAACTGGGGATTAAGTACGCCGAGCTGGTCTACAACGGCTTCTGGTTTGCCCCCGAGCGCGAGGCTTTGCAGGCCTATATGGATCACGTGGCCAAGACTGTCACCGGCACGGTGCGCTTCAGGCTGTATAAGGGCAACATCATCCTGGCCGGGCGTAAGTCGCCCCTCTCGCTTTACGACAAGAGCCTGGTCTCCTTCGACGAGAAAGGCGGCTACAACCAGGCCGACGCCGACGGCTTCATCAAGCTCAACTCGCTGCGCTTGCGGGTGCGGGCCAAGGCCCAGCCCAAGGACTAGCGGAGCCCAGCATGGCCGCCCAGGTATCCATTCGCCTCGCCACCCCCGCCGATGCAGCGGCCATTGCTCTGGTGGTGCGACAGGCCTGGGCCGACCGGGTGGCAAGGGACTCCTCGGGGCATAAAGAAAGCCCCGAGCAGGTGCGGGCCGACCTCGAGCGCGGCTACGGCTGGGTGGCCCTGGATGGAGAAGCGGTGGTGGGCACGGTGCGCCTGGTACGGCACCCTGACCCGCTGGAGCGGGGGGTGTGGGAGGTGCGCAGGCTGGGGGTGCTGCCCGAGTACCGCCGGCAGGGGGTGGCCCACCGGCTGATGGAGGCCCTGCTCTGCCAGGCCTTCGAGCTGCGGGCCAGGGAACTGCGCTTAGCTGTGCGCCACGACCAGCCCAAACTCCTGAAGTGGTACACCCAGTTTGGCTTTACCTACGACCCCAGCCTGCGCTACAGCACACCCAACCCCCAGACCCCACCCCCTTTTGTGATGTCGAAGAAGCTCGAGGTGCAGTCGTGACGAGGAGGAAGGTTTGAGCCAGGAAACTCAAAAAACCTGGGGTGGCCGCTTCAGCGAGGCCCCCAGCCAGATCGCCCAGGAGTTCAACGCCTCCTGGAGCTTCGATAAGCGCCTGGCCCTGGTGGACATCCAGGGCTCGCTGGCCCACGCGGCCATGCTAGCCCAGCAGGGCATCCTGACCCTCGAGGAAGAAGCCCAGATCCGCCAGGGTCTTTTGGCGGTGCAGCAGGAGATTTTGCAGGGCAGCTTTCAGTGGCGGGAGGAGCTGGAAGACGTGCACATGAACATCGAGGCCCGCCTGATCGAACTGGTGGGCCCGGTGGGGGGCAAGCTGCACACCGCCCGCAGCCGCAACGACCAGGTGGCCACCGACCTGCGCCTGTGGGTGCGGGGCGAGCTGACGAGCCTGCTGGACGAGCTAAAGGCGCTGCGCAAGGTTCTGGTGCAGGAGGCCGAGAAGCACCTCGAGCCCCCCCTGGTTCTGCCCGGCTACACCCACCTGCAGCGGGCCATGCCGGTGCTGCTCTCGCACTGGTTCCTGGCTTACTACGAGATGATCTCGCGCGACGCGGGCCGCCTGCAGGACGCGCTCCACCGCCTCAACGAGTCGCCCCTGGGGGCGGCGGCCCTGGCCGGCACGGGCTTCCCCATCGACCGCCACGCCACCGCGCAGGCCCTGGGCTTCACCCGCCCCATGCGCAACTCCATGGACGCGGTGGCCTCGCGCGACTTCGTGCTCGAGGTGCTGGCAGCTTTGGCCATCGGCCAGATCACCCTCTCGCGCCTGGCCGAGGAGATCGTCCTCTACACCACCTTCGAGTTCGGCTTCGCCGAGCTGCCCGACGCCTTCTCCACCGGCTCCTCCATCATGCCCCAGAAGAAAAACGCCGACCACGCCGAACTCATCCGGGGCAAGGCGGGCCGGGTGCTGGGCAGCTTCGTCACGCTGGCCACCCTGACCAAGGGCCTGCCCCTGACCTACAACAAAGACCTGCAGGAGGATAAAGAACCCCTCTTCGACGCGGTGGACACCTACCGGGCCTCGGTCAAACTGCTGGCCGCCATGCTGCCAGGCCTGACCTGGAAACCCGAACCCATGCGCAAAGCCGCCGAGTCGGGCTTCTCGCTGGCCACCGAGCTGGCCGACTACCTGGCCGAGCGCGGCCTGCCCTTCCGCGAGGCCCACCATGCGGTGGGGCGCCTGGTGCGGTACTGCGCCGAACACGGCAAAGAGCTGCGCGACCTGAGCCTATCCGAGCTGCAGGGCTTCCATCCGCTGTTTGGCGAGGATGCCCTGCCGCTCACGCGCTTGGAAACCGCCATTCACCGACGACGGAGCCACGGCGGCACCGCCCCCGAGGCGGTGCGGGAGGCTCTGCGACAGGCCAGGCTCGAGGTCGAAGGATCAAACGGGATGGGGGAGGCTTTAGAAAGAGATGAGCACAATTGAAATTGGAACCACCGTGCTGCCCAAGGTGCGCTGGAACGCCCAGGTGGAGCTGCGCAAGGCCCGGATGAAGGACGTGGAGCCGATCTACACCCTCATCAAATACTGGGCCGAACGCGGCCTGATGCTGGTGCGCAGCCACAATCACCTGTACGAAAACCTGCGCGACTTTTTCGTGCTGGAAGACGAAGACGGGCAGATTGTGGGCAGTGGGGCCCTGCACATCCTCTGGCACGACATCGCCGAGGTGCGCGGCCTGGCCATCCACCCTGAGCGGCAGGGGCAGGGCCTGGGCCGCTGGATTGCCCTGGCCGCCGAGCGCGAGGCCAAAGACCTGGGCATCCCGCAGATTTTCGCCTGGACGCTACAGGTTCGCTTTTTTACCTCGCTGGGCTACCAGGTCACCACCCGTGAGCAGCTCCCGCCCAAGGTCTTCGCCGAGTGCAGCGCCTGCCCCTTCTACGACAACTGCCGCGAGATCGGGGTGACCAAGGTGCTGGACGCCGAAAACGCCTACCGCAAGCCCGGGGCGTGAACCGAACACCCCGGTATGGGGCGCGGCGCGCCCGGGCTAACCTTTAGAATCGGAAGGTATGGGATTGATCAGCGAATACCTCTCGGCGGCGCTGCGGCAGGCCCGCTACAAACCAAGCGAGGGTGGGTTTATCGAGGCCAGCGTGCCGGGCCTGGCCGGCGTGATGGTGCGGGGGCGCACCTTTGAGGAGTGCCGCGAACGCTTACAGGACGAACTCGAGCTCTACCTGGCCCGCACCCTGCTGGCCCACGAGGCCCTGCCGGAGATACCGGGGGCCTCCAACGCCCTGCAGACCCTGGCCCTGGAGATTCACCCCGGCGCCAGCCTGGTCGAGCAGACCATTCTCCAGACCGCGCGCACCATCCTGGAAGAAGTGCGGCTGCTGCGGCGCGGCGGCGGAAGCCCGGAAAAACCACGAACCCCGGAGGCCCGGCGGCCCTCTTTCCGCATCTCCGAGTACGTGCAGGAAGCCGGGCTGGGGCTTCAGCCGAGCCAGAATGGCCTGACCGAGGCCGAGGAAAAAATCTTCGAGCGCGTGAGCGGTTTCCTGGGCGAGCGCTACGGCTCGCTCGAGGGCCTCTACCAGAAGCTCAAGGCCGCCACCCAGAAGGACAACGGCGAGTTCCAGTACTCGCTGGCCTCGCTCAGCCAGCAGGACATCGGCATCAACACCCAGTTGTGCACCCTGCTCAAGGAGGGGGGGCTGCTCAAGAGCTACACCTACAGCCCCAAGCAGCGCCGCATTTATGGCCGCCTGGCCGACGATGGCAAGACCCGCGGCCTGATCACGGGGGGCTGGCTCGAGCGCTACGCCCGCCAGGTGGTGCAGCTCACCCTGCGGCGGCGCAACATCCCCCACGACCTGCTCCTGAACCCGGTGCTGCTCTATCCCAACGGCGACCGCTTCGAGGTAGACCTGCTGCTGCGCACCCCGCAGCTCTTCCTGCTCCTGGAGTGCAAGACCGGGGGCTACGAGGAGAACCTCGAGCGCCACCAGCGCATCGCCGCCGACCTGCGCATTCCCGCCAAGCAGGTGCTGTACCTGCTCCTGGGCGTGCCCGAGGCCGTGCTGGATGAGCTAAGCCGCCAGTGGGGCTTTACCTTCGTCAACGAAAAAACCCTATCCGAGCGGCTCGAGCGCCTGCTGGGCTAACTGCCAGGATGAGGAAAAGTCTGGGGGGGCACTAAAGGACTGAGATTGCATAGATTTGCAAAAAGCGTGTATATTGTTCGCTTGGGAAGCGAGGCGCTGGCATGAGAGAACGCGCAGTTTTGGTTCTGGAAGATGGCACCGCCTACCACGGCTACGCCTTCGGCCACCGCGGTAAGAGCGTGGGTGAGGTGGTGTTTAACACCGCCCAGACTGGCTATCAGGAGATTCTGACCGACCCCAGCTACAACGGGCAGATTGTGGTCATGACCTACCCCCACCAGGGCAACTACGGGGTGAACGTCTTCGACATGGAGTCGAACCGTCCCTGGGTGCGCGGTTTTGTGGCGCGGGAATTCAGCAAGTACACCGCCGGCCCCCGCGCCCAGCAGAGCCTGGAAGAGTTTATGCGCGATACCGGGGTGATCGGCCTCGAGGGCATTGACACCCGCGCCCTGGTGCGCAAAATCCGCGAAGGTGGGGTGATGAAAGGCGTGATTGCCCACGCCACCCACTTCGGCTCGCCCAGCTACCGCTTCACCCCCGAAGACATCGCGGCCCTGCGCGAGGAGGCCCGCAAGTGGACCGACATTGACGGGCGCGACATGACCCCCGAGGTCTCCACCCCCCTGCCCTACCAGTTCCCCACCTTCAAAGGACAGCGCCGGGTGGTGGTGATGGACTTTGGCATCAAGCACGCCCAGATGCGCTACATGGCCGAGCTGGGCTTCGAGCTGATCGTGGTGCCGGGCAAAACCAGCCCCGCGCAGATCATGGCCCTGGAGCCCCACGGCCTGTTCGTCTCCAACGGCCCCGGCGACCCCAGCATGCCCCGCTACGCCCACGAGACCCTCTGGAAGCTAATGGGCCTTTTGCCCACCTTTGGCATCTGCCTGGGCCACCAGCTCCTGGGCCTGGCCGCGGGCGGGCGCACCTTCAAGCTCAAGTTTGGGCACCGGGGGGCCAACCACCCGGTCAAGAACCTGCTCACCGGCAAGATCGAGATCACCAGCCAGAACCACGGCTACGCGGTAGACCCCGACACCCTCAAAGACTTCAAGCCCACCCACATCAACCTGAACGACGGCACCCTGGAGGGCATGGCCCACCTGCGCTACCCGGTGTTCAGCGTGCAGTACCACCCCGAGGCCTGCCCCGGCCCCCACGACTCCATCTACCTGTTCCACCGCTTCTTAGAGGAGGTGGACGCCTTCAACGGCCTGACCGGAACGCCGGTGGAAAAGCAGCGTGTGGGGGGTTTGGGGATTTAGGAAAGGTACAAAGAGTTTTTGAAGTTGTTGAACGAACATGAGGTGGAGTTGGCGGATACGCGGTCGGGCACTGTTGCCGCATACCGCGTTTTCCCGCTCGAACAGCTATTTCGCTTCTCGCGGGGGCTCCATGACAAGCAAAAATCAGAGGTGGAGAGCTTGCCAGCGCAGCCTTGCTACAATGATGTTGTGAAGCTCTCGGAGCTGGAAAATATCCTAAAAAACCACCGGGCTGAGCTCGATACCTTTGGCGTCAGGCGGCTTTATGTGGTGGGCTCTGTGGCTAGAGGGGAAGCACGGCCCGGCAGCGATGTTGATTTTGTGGTTGAACTCGAGCGCTACACGTTGCGTGATTTTGTAGGGCTCAAGCTGGCCCTCGAGGACTGGCTTGGTATGGCTGTTGATCTAGCTACCCTAAGAAGCCTCAAACCCCAGCTTCGTAAGGAGCTCGAGGGAGACATGAAGCGTGTCGCGTAGGCTAGATCTGTACTTTCAGGACATTCTCGAGGCTACTGCCCGCATTCGTCGCTATACCCAGGGTCTGGTCTTCGAGGATTTTGATCAAAATGAGCTGGTTCTAGATGCATGTATTCGCAATTTTTTGGTCATAGGTGAAGCGGTTAAGCAAATCCCAGACGAGTTGCGTCTCCAGCAGCCCGAAATCCCGTGGCGCCTGATTGCGGGAATGCGAGATGTGCTGGTTCATGCCTATTTCTCCACGGATAGCCGGGTGCTTTGGGACGTGATTGAGAATGAACTCGAGCCTCTAGAACAGGCTATTGGAAAGATGCTCGCCAATGAGGCTTCCGAGTAGCTCCCAGGTGTCCTGTGCAGGTTTTGACTGAAAGCGCAGATTGATTGGTTATCCGCTGCGCCTGAACTCCAGCAGCTCACTGCTCTGCCCACCCAAATTGCTCTCGCTGACCTGCTTGACCACCCCCACCTCCTCGGCAAACCAGTAGGTGGCCTTGCCACTGAGGCCGATGCCAAACTCCCCTCGAAACACCGCCTCGACCCGCAGGGCTTCGAACTGGCCGGCTGCTACGGTGATGGTTTCCCTGGCAACGATGCGGTTTTCCACCTCGAGAAACCCGCTGAGCTCGAAAAACGCAATTCTTCCTTTCAACTCGTAGCGGTAGGCCCAGCGCCCCCCTACCAGCCAGGTTTCACCACTGGGGATGATCACCCCCGTCAACCTGGTGAACCGCAGGCTACCCCCCGGAATGGCCCGCTCGCCCTCTGGCAAGGTGCGCAAACCCTGGGGGGTGCACACCCACTGGGTGGTCTCGGTGCGGTCGGGGTAGCGGCGTTGTTCGAGCAGGGTGCTGGGGCCGGTGGGTGTAAAGGTTTGGAGATAGGTTTGGTTGCTGCTCAAGTCACGGTAGCGCCAGCGCAGGCTGGGGTCGGTGGGATAGAAGGGGCTCGAGCAAAGATTGCCCAGCGCCAGACCCCCCAACCATAGCACCATGCCAAAAACCCAGGCTTTCATACCACCAATGTGGGCTTTTAGTTTCAGGGAAATGTGGAAGCATCTGACAAAATCCCCCTTGCTCAAGAAATCGTTAACCGCCAAATACCACGGGCCTGCAGAACGCCCAGGGTGCTTTGCAGGGGAAAGCCTGTTCGCTTAAGCTCGACTTTTGGCGGTAAGCCCGTACAATACGCCAATGGGCTATCTCGCTCAGGCACAAACCTGGAAACCCCACCCCACCGGCCCCGGCCACACCGTGGTGGGGGAGGTGCTGGTTTATGAGGACTTGCGCAGCCCACAACTGGGCAACAAGCGCGACATTCTGGTCTACCTGCCGCCTTCCTACCGCAAAAGCAGCCGCCGCTACCCGGTGCTCTATATGCACGATGGGCAGAACCTCTTCGACGAGGCCACCAGCTATGTGGGCGAGTGGCGGGTGGACGAAAGCATGGAGGTGCTGGCTCGAGAAGGGCTAGAAGCCATTGTGGTGGGCATTCCCAACATGGGGGTGGAGCGCCTCAACGAATACAGCCCCTTCCACGACCCCCAGCACGGCGGCGGCAAGGGCGAGAAGTACCTCAAGTTCCTAATCGAGACCGTTAAGCCCTTCATCGACGATGAGTTCCGCACCCTGCCAGGCCGCGAGCACACCGGCGTGATGGGTTCTTCGATGGGGGGCTTTATCAGCTTGTGTGCCTATTACCTGCACCCCGAGGTTTTTGGCATTGCCGGGGTGGTGAGCCCCGCATTCTGGTTTGCCGATGGGGCCATCTACAGCTTTGTGGAAAAAGCCCCCCAGGTGCCCGGCAGGCTCTACATGGATGTGGGCTTCCGCGAGCTCACCCTCTCGCACGTGAGCAGCCGCCGCTATCTGGAAGGGGTGCGGCGCATGCACCGCCTGCTATTGCAAAAAGGCTGGCAGCCTGGCCAGGATTATCTTTATCTGGAAGACCCGGAGGGCGTGCACAACGAAAGCCATTGGGCGCGGCGTTTTCCCGAGATGATGCGTTTTTTGTTTGGCGATAAGCGGGTCGAAGCACAGGCCAGGCGGTGATACCTCGCCACACCCCCTGAAGCTCTAAGCCTGAGCCCATGGCGGCCTGTGGCCCAGGCGGAAGGGGGCTATGTCCAGGGCGCTTTGCCCCTCCAGGGCCAGTTCGGCCATGATCTCCCCCACCACCGCCGAATGTTTGAAGCCGTGGCCCGAGCAGGGCGAGGCCACCAGGATGCGCTCGGAATCGGGGTGGTGGTCGAGGATGAAGTCGCCATCGACCGTGGAGGTATACAAGCAGGTGGCGCTTTTGAGGCAGGCCGGGCCCAGCCCTTTCAACCGGCCCTGCACGTAGCCCTCGAGGAAAGCCTGGATCTCGGCCCCCTGCACGCCGCGCTCGACCTGGTCGGGGTGGGTGGATACCCGCGACTGCTCGGTGGCCACCTTCACCCCTTGCACAACCTGGGGAAAGCCATAAAAGTGCTCGCCCTCGCCGCTGCCAAACATCCAGATGAAAATGGGAAACCGCCCCGGTGCGTAGGCCTGGGGATCCTGGGCCTCGAGCCAGAACAACACCTGCCGGTAGACCCGGAGCACCCGCTTAAAGGGCTCGCCCAGCAGGTCGGCTGCCCAGGCCCCTGCGCTTACCACTGCTTTGGCTGCGGTGTAGCGGTTCTTATCGGTCTCGACCTGTACCCCATCGGCCTGGGGGATGAGCCGCTGCACCCTTTCGCCCGTGTGCACCCCGGCGCCCAGGCGCTGGGCCAGCTCGAGCTGAACCTGTATGCAGCGCTCGGGGTAGAGCAGCCCGGCCCCCGGCTCGTAGTAGCCGGTCTCGTCGCCCTTCAGGCCAAACTGGGGAAAGCGCGCCTCGATCTGGGCCGCGTCCAGCACCTCGTGGGGAATCCCAAACTGCCGGGCGGCCTGGATGGTGCGCTGCAAAAACTGTGGCTTGCCGTGGTGCAGGGCCTCGCCCACCGGGCTGCTTAGAATCAGGCCCCCGCAGGCCAGAAAAAGCGAGGCCCCGCTCTGGGTCTCGAGTTCCCGCCAGATCTGGTGCGAGCGCAGCACCAGCGGCACGTACGCTGCCCCCTCCCCAATGGCCTGCCGGGTGATGCGGGTCTCGCCATGGCTGGAACCGTAGGTATGTGGGGGCCTGTGCTGATCCAGGCCGATCACCCGGGCCCCGCGCCGGGCAAGCTGGTACAGCGCAGCACTGCCCATCGCACCCAGGCCCACCACCACCACATCGGCGCTGTTCATGGCTGCAGAATCACCTTCCCGGTGTTCTTGCGGCTCAACACAAACCGGAAGGCCTCGGCCGCCTCTTCCAGCTTAAAGCGCTCCCCCACCACCGGCCGAACCTGGCCCGAGGCCACCAGGGGCATCAGAAAATCCACAGCGGCCTGCATCTCGGCGGGGTCGCTCAGGAACGGGGTGAGCCAGACCCCAATCACGCTCTGGTTGCCCTTCATCAGGCCCACCGGGTGCATCTGGGCCATCTCGCGCGAGGCCGAACCGATTACCAGCAAGCGGCCCCTATAGGCCAGCATCTTGAGGCTCTGGGCGAACCCCGCGCCCCCCACCACCTCCATCAGGACATCCACCCCTTTGCCCTCGGTGGCGTTCCTGACGGCCTCGAGCAGGTTATCCTGGGTGTTGAGCAGGGTCACATCGGCCCCCAGGCGGCGGCACAGGGCCAGCTTTTCCTCGCTGCTAGCCAGGGCAATCACCCGCAAGCCCATCCGCTTGGCAATCTGAATGGAAGCCGTGCCCAGCGCGCCAGCGGCCGCCTGGATGAGCACCCATTCGCCGGGCTGGGCCCGGGCCTGGGTTTTCAGGGCAAAGTAGGCGGTGAAGTAGGAGACCGGAAAGGCCGCGGCCTCGGCTGCGCTCATCTGGGGCGGCAGCGGCAGCACCGAACGGACTGGCACCACCGCATACTCGGCAAAAGCGCCGCTGCCCCCCAGGGCCGCCACCCGCACCCCTGGCTGTAAGCCCTCCACCCCCTCGCCCAGGGCCTCGATAACCCCTGCGAACTCCATGCCCGGCACCGTGGGGTAGCGGGTGCGCACCAGGTACTCACCAGCCACGTAGAGGATATCGGCGAAGTTGAGCCCCGCGGCCTCGACCCGGATGAGCACCTGCCCAGGGCCGGGGCTGGGTTTGGGAAGGTCGGTAAGTTCCAGAACCTCGGGGCCGCCTGCGCGCTGCACCTGAATGGCTTTCATGCTGCCTAGCATAAATCCCAAGGCCTGTTGCCGTCACCAGAAATAATCTGGGAGGTTCGATTATCTCCGCAAAATGTAGTTCCACCGAAAAATGCCCCTGACCCCTGGGGGTATCCTTGGCCTTGATATGACGAGAACGGCCATCGTGATTGGATCGGGTATTGGGGGCCTGGCCATGGGCCTCCGCCTGCAAAGCCTGGGCTTCGATACCACCATTGTAGAAAAACTGGACGGCCCCGGCGGGCGGGCCTACGTGCGGCAGGTGGACGGCTTCACCTTCGACATGGGGCCCACCGTTATCACCGTGCCGCACTTCATCGAGGAGTTGTTTAGCCTCGAGCGCGGGAAACCCCACCTGCACCTGCCCGATTTTCCCCCCGAGGTGCAGGGCGAGGACAAGCGCATCAAGAGCGGCCTCTCGGGCGGGCCCAACACCAGCAAGTACGTGCAGATCGTCCCCATTCTGCCTTTTTATCGCATCTACTTCGACGACGGCACCTTCTTCGACTACGACGGCGACCCCGAGAACACCCGCCGCCAGGTCAGGGAGCTGGGCGAGCCGGGCGACCTCGAGGGCTACGAGCGCTTCCACGCCGACGCCAGGGCCATTTTTCAGCGGGGGTTCCTCGAGCTCGGCTACACCCACTTCGGCGACCTGGGCACCATGCTGCGGGTGGTGCCCGACCTGCTGCGGCTGGACGCGGTGCGCACCCTGTTCAGCTTTGCCAGCAAGTACTTCAAGTCGCCCAAGCTGCGCCAGGTCTTCAGCTTCGAGACCCTGCTGATCGGGGGCAACCCCCTCAGCGTGCCGGCCATCTACGCCATGATTCACTTCGTGGAGAAAACCTGGGGCATCCACTTTGCCCTGGGGGGTACCGGGGCTCTGGTGCGGGCTTTGGTGCAAAAGTTCGAGGAGCTGGGCGGCAAAATACGCTACAACGCCGAGGTCAAGAAGATTAACGTAGTACGCGAGGGCCGAAAGAAAATCGCCAAGGGCATCACCCTGGCCGACGGCAGCGTGCTGCACGCCGATATTGTGGTCTCCAACGCCGACTACGCCCACACCTACCTGAAGCTAATCGAGCCCCAGTACCGCTTCTGGCACTCCGACCTCATCGTGAAGAACCGACCCCAGAGCATGTCGCTGGTGGTGATCTATTTTGGCTTCAAAGCCGACGGCACCGAAGGCCAGAGACTGCGTCACCACAACATCATCCTGGGGCCGCGCTACGAGGGGCTGCTGCGGGACATCTTCGGGCGCAAGGTGCTGGCCAAGGACTTCAGCCAGTACCTGCACATCCCCACCCTTACCGACCCCAGCCTGGCCCCCCCGGGCCACCACGCCGCCTACACCCTGATTCCAGTACCCCACAACGGCAGTGGGCTGGACTGGGACTTGCTGGGCGAGCCCTTTGTGAACAAGGTGCTCCGCTTCCTGGACGAGCGCGGCTATCTGCCGGGCCTGATGGAGCGCCTGGTGCACAAGAGCTTTATCACCCCCGACTACTTCGAGCACACCCTGAACAGCTACCTGGGCAACGCCTTTGGCCCCGAGCCCATCCTGGCCCAGTCGGCCTACTTCCGGCCCCACAACCGCAGCGAGGACATCGCCAACCTCTACCTGGTGGGCGCGGGCGTGCAACCAGGGGCCGGCACTCCCAGCGTGATGATGTCGGCCAAGATGACCGCCCGGCTGATTGCCGAGGACTTTGGAATTGCGGATCAACCTGTGGCAAACCATTTACACGGAGAGCCAGTGAGCGTTTAGTATTGGTGGATGAATTTTGAAGGCTTGTTGGAGGCTGCTCACAACGTCGTCCGATCCCTTAACAGGCCCTGGGATGACCGTCTCAATGTCATTCTGCGCTACTGCGTAGATCACGGGGCTTTCCCCAAAATCGGTAGGTTGAGGCCGGAAGGCGAAGCCTTGCCCGCCTATCTGAAGCTTTACATTGAACGCTATTACGGGGCTCGAGAGCAGCGCCTGGAGTTTCGTGCGGTTGGAACCCTCCCTGATCCCGCCGTGGATGTGATCCTCCAGGCATTTATCGGTCTAAGCGATCTATCGGTTGTGTCAGAGCATCACCGCCAGTCGATGGCGGCGGAAAACCTGCTAGGCCTGCTGCTCGAACGCTACATCGCCGAGCAGCTTGAGCCGCAGGGCTGGGTATGGTGCGCTGGCAATACCGTGCGTTCGGTTGACTTCCTGTCTGGCGACCTCAGTACTGCGCTGCAGGTCAAGAATCGAGACAACAGCGAAAACAGCTCTTCTTCTGCTATCCGCCAGGGTACTTCCATTAAGAAATGGCACCGAATTAACTCAAAAACAGGCAAAACCAATTGGCCTAGTTTCCCCGTGAGAGAAGTAATCTTGAGCGAAGAAGGTTTTCATCGCTATATCGAAGCTTACGCAAATAGCCTAAAATAGAGCCGTGCATAACCTATCGCATATTTCTCTGTTCTCCGGGGCGATGGGTCTGGATCTGGGCTTGGAGCAGGCGGGTTTCATTACGCAGGTTTTGGTTGAGCTCGATCCGATAGCTCGCCGAACCATTCAGCACAACCTAAAGCGCCTTGGTCGCACAGCGGCCATTTTTGAGGACGTGACGCAAGTAACTGCAGAGATGCTGCTCGAGGCCGTCGGCCTGCGGGTGGGCGAGGTAGCGCTCATTTCCGGTGGGCCACCGTGTCAACCCTTCAGCACGGCAGGGCGCCGGGCCGCTATACAAGACCCTCGAGGGAGCCTGTTTAGAGACTTTGTTCGTCTCATCGAGGGGGTGCGGCCCCGCTTCTTTGTGATGGAGAATGTGCGGGGTTTACTGTCCGCGGCCATTCGCCACCGCCCCATCAAGGAGCGTGGGAAAGGGGCTCCTCCTTACGCGCCCGATGAGCTTCCCGGCTCAGCCTTTCAGGTCATCCTCGCGGAGTTTGATCGCCTTGGCTATTCCTATGTGTACGGCCTGCTCAATGCGGCCGACTATGGTGTGCCCCAGGTACGCGAGCGGGTGATTATTATTGGCAGTCGAGACCACGAGCCCATTGCCCTGCCCCAACCCACCCATCACAAAGATGGCTTGCGCTTACCCCGCTGGCGCACAGTACGCGAAGCCTGGGATGGTTTAGAAGATCCATCTCCGGAGTATCCACCTTACCCCGAGTCGCGCTTGCGTTTTTTACGCCTGGTTCCTGAGGGGGGTAACTGGCGCGATCTGCCTCCGGAGCTTTGGCCCGAAGCCATGGGTGGGGCGTTTACCTCTGGGGGTGGAAAAGTGGGCTTCTATCGCCGGCTGGCCTGGGACAAGCCGGCCCCTACCGTCACTACAAGCCCTGCACAAAAAGCTACCGACATGTGCCACCCCTCCGAGCTACGGCCCATCAGCGTCCGCGAAGCAGCCCGGTTGCAAGGTTTTCCCGACGATTGGCTGTTTTGTGGCTCAATGGCAGACCGCTATCGACAAATCGGCAACGCTGTTCCGGTGGGCCTGGGTAAGGCTATCGGCGAGAGCATTTTGGCAACCATGCTGGGCGTGTCGCAAACCGCTGTTCGACAAGGCCGTTTATTCGAATTCGAATTGGCAGGCAAGCCCAGCCCTTAATCCGGCCACTCCCCCACCCGTTCCCGCTCGGGGTGGTATCCGGCCTGCTCGAGCCTCGCCATCACCTCTTTACCGTGCTCCGCGTCGCGCACCTCCAGCACCAGCTCTACCCCCACCTTGCCCAGCGGGGCCAGCCAGAGGGCTCGGCGGTGGAAGATATCAATGATGTTGGCCCCGGCGGCTGCTACGTGATCCACCACCCGCGCCAGCGCCCCCGGACGATCCACCACCGCCAGCTTGAGCAACAGGTAGCGGCCCTGCCGCACCATCACCTGCTCGATTACCCGGGAAAGCAGGTTGCCGTCGATGTTGCCTCCGCACAGCACCGTGGCGACGGTCTGACCGGGCCGCACCGGCACCTTGCCGGCCAGGATGGCCCCCATCCCGGCAGCCCCGGCCCCTTCCACCACCAGCTTGAGATGCTGGGCGCAGTGCACGATGCCGCGGGCGATCTCGTCGTCGGTGACCTCGAGCACCTGGTCTACGTACTGCTGGATGAGGGGGAGGGTTAGCTCGCCTGGACGTTTGACCGCAATGCCGTCGGCGATGGTCTGGGCCACCGGCACGCTCACCGGATGCCCGGCTCTGAGCGAGGGGTTGACCGGCGCACAGCCCGCCGCCTGCACCCCCACGATCTGGACTTGCGGGCGCAGGTGCTTGACTGCCAGGGCGATCCCCCCAATCAGCCCACCCCCACCGATGGGCACCACCAGCACGTCCAGGTCGGGCAGGGCCTCGAGCAGCTCGAGGCCGATGGTGCCCTGTCCAGCGATAATTTTTTCATCGTTGAAGGCGTGCACATAGGTGTAGCCGTGCTGCTCTTGAAGCTCGTGGGCATGGGCCACCGCGTCGTCGAAGCTGGCCCCGTGGAGCACCACCTCAGCCCCCAGGCGGCGGGTCGCCACCACCTTGGTGAGGGGGGCGTGCTGGGGCATCACAATGGTGGAGCGGATGCCCTGGAGCGAGGCCGCCAACGCCACCCCCTGGGCGTGGTTGCCCGCTGAAGGGGCGATCACCCCACGGGCCTTTTCCTCGGGGGTGAGGGCGGCAATTTTGTGATAGGCTCCGCGAATCTTGAAGGAGCCGCCGCGCTGCAAACACTCCGCCTTGACAAAGACCCGCGCCCCCAGCTCGTCGGAGGTAAGCGGGTCGGGTAGGGTGGGCGTGGAGGCGATAACCTTGCGAATGACCGCACGGGCGGCCTGGATGTCTTCAAAGCGAACTGCCATGCGGTGATTGTATCGCTAAGCGCCCACACCCCCGAGGCCTCCAGCCCACCTGGACTCACAAGCCCGGTAAAGGCCGCTGCCCCCACCTCGAGAACGGATGCTCCACCAGGCTGGCGTTGAGGTAGCGGGGGTCGTGGGTTACCTCCTCCCCCACCCAGTCGGGCAGCTCGAGGGGCTGGTCGGGCGACTCGAGCTCTACCTCGGCCACCACCAACCCCTGGTTCTCCCCGGCGAACTCGTCCACCTCCCAGACCCGCCCCCGAAATTCGATGCAGTAACGGGTTTTCTCGATCAGGGGCTTCAGGCAAAGGTGCTCCAACAGCTCCTGGGCCTCGGCCAGCGGGATGGGGTACTCGTACTCAAGGCGGGTCACCCCCTGGGCCTGGCCCTTGATGGTCAGGTAGGCCTGCCCGCCGGCTATACGCACCCGCACAGTGCGGGCCTCCTGGCGGCACAGGTAGCCCTGGCGGTACAGCACGCCCGCCGCGCCGGTTTTCCACTCCGGCGAACGCACCAGGAATTTACGCTCAATCTCCCGGCCCATGAAGATCAGGCATCGGCCAGGTTCCGCTCGAGGGTTCGCTCGTAGACCTCGAGGTACCGGGGCAGCACCACCTCGGGTCGGAAGTGCTCGATGGCCCGTGCACGGGCCGCCTCGCCCATAGCGCGGCGGCGGGCTCGGTTGGTAAGGATTTCCAGGCTGGCCTCGAGCATCGCCGGTATATCCCCCATAGGCCGCAGGAAACCGGTTTTACCCTCTTCAATCAGCTCGGGCAGCCCGCCCACCCGGCTGGCCACCACCGGCACCCCACTAGCCATGGCTTCCAGGGCCACCAGACCGAAGGATTCCTGCTCAGAAGGCACCAGCAAAAGATCGGCCACACTCATGAACTTCTCGATGCTGGGCGTGGATTCCAAAAACTGCACCCGTCCGGCGATCTCCAGCTCGTCGGCCAGCTCCATGCACTCCTGGCGCAGCGGTCCATCCCCGATCATCAACATACGGGCCGGCATCTGCTCGAGGATGCCAGCAAACACCCGCAGCGCATCCAAAGGCCGCTTAACTGCGCGAAAGTTGGAAACATGCAGCACGATGGCCTCCTCGGGCTGGGCAAAGCGGGCCCGGTAGGCCGGGTCTTTGTTGGGCTGGAAGCGCTCCGGATCCACCCAGTTGTAGATCACCTCAATCTCGCGCTCCACCCCCAACTGGGCGCGGGCCTCCTCAGCCAGCGCGCGGGAGACCGCCGTTACTGCGTCCGAGCTGCGCACCGCGTGCTGGGTGGTCTTGGCAAAAGCCGGCTCACGCCCCACCAAGGTGACATCGGTACCGTGCAGGGTGGTAACCACCTTGATCTCCAGCCCCATCTCACGGGCCAGAATAGCGCTCGTCGCATGTGGAATAGCGTAGTGGGCGTGCACCAGATCGATTTTGAAGCGTTCGATGAGCTCGGCAATAGAGTTAGCCGCCGTCAGGGGGGTGAGCGGCTCCTGGAACAAGGGGTAGTCGGCGCTCAGCACCTGATGGAAGTTAAGGGAGCCAGCCCGCAACGGCTTTTTGAGAAGACCCAGCCAGCGGGCAACGCTCTGTTTGGAGGCCTGAAAAATGCGGCCCAGCCCACCCACCGGGTTCTGGCCCATCGAGCGCAGGTTGCTGCTCAGGCCGAGCTGGTTGAGGCGTTCTTCAGTCAGGCGGAAGGGCCGTTCGGTAGCCACCAGATGCACGTTATGCCCCAGCCCGGCCAAGGCCAGGGCCAGCTCGGTCGCCACCACACCCGAACCCCCTGCGCTGGCGTGACAAAGAATTGCAATGTTCATAAAACCTCCTGTTCGGGTCAGCTCAAGATTCGGAACGGGACACCCCCTAAAAGCTGTGCTCTATACTGCATGAACCGGGTCAGCGCAACTTCAGATAGGGGGCTTACTGAGCTTAAAGTGCTGATGTGAGAAAATGCCGAGAACCCAACTGCAGGCCCCACCCCCAGCTTATAAGAGACTGTCTTAATACCCTCCCTCATGCTATAGTCACGCATGGAACTCAGAGAAAGCCGCTACCCCAGCGATCTGACCGACCAGGAATGGGCTATCCTGGCACCCCTGATGCCTCAGCCCTCCGCCTCCTCCCCCGAGGAGGCCCAGTTCACCCCCAAGGCGCCCGTCAAGGGCTAGCGGCCCGTTCCTTCCACCGGCGGAGGATGCGCAGGCGGATGGATCGTTCCTCCCGCTGGAGCTGAACCTCGGCCCAGGAGGCCATGACACCCGGCCAAGCCTCTAGGTCTAGGGGCTCCGGGACGGTGTCCTGGTAGGCGCCGAGCAGGGCCTCCACCACGAACGCCCCCACGGCCTGGCTCATGCCCTCCTCCTCTTCTCCCAAGCTCTCCCAGGCTAATTCCACGGCCCGCTCCAAGTCGTAGGCCATCCGCGCCAGGTCCTCCAGGGGGCTTCCCCAGCCCCGGGGCCCCAGGGCCAGGAGGTAAAGCTCCCCCGAGACCTCCAGAAAAGCCCCCAGGCCCCGCCCCAGCAGGGGCACCCCTTCCCCCTCCCCCTCCACCTGCTTAAGGCGCTGGTGCAGGAGGGCCAGGCGGACTCCAAGGAGCCGGGCCAGGCTTTCCAGCTCCCTTAGGGCTTCCACCAGAAGCCCAGCCCCTCCCTCCTCGAGGCGCTGCCCCCGCAGGCGGGCCAGACCCTCGGCGGCTAGGGTCTGGACCAGGGCGAAAGCCTCCTGCGGCTTCCCTTCCGGGAGGGGTCCCGTGAGGGCCAGGACCCGGCGTTCCCTCCCGCGTTCCCAAACCAGCTGCCCCTCTGGGGGCAGGATCCAAGGCAGATCCAGCCGGGGCAGGGTCTCGAGGGTGCGGTTCAGCCCCCCGTCCTGAACCAGCCCCAGCTGGAGCCAGACCCCATCGCCCGCGGCCAGGCCGGGCCGCAGCAGGGTGAGCTCCTCGGGGACGGGCCCCCGGTGCTCCCCTCGGTAGTAGGCCTTAAGGCTCCTGCCCTGGAAGCCCTCCTTGAGCCGGCGGAGCAGGAGGGCGTAAAACCCCGCGTCTTGGGAGAGCTCGTAGAGGTAGCCCTCTCGAGGCCGGGTGCGGGCGAAGGCCCCCGAGCTCTCGCGTTCCTCGGCGTCCCAGGCCAGGGGGAGGAAGACCAGGGTGCGGCCGTGGTGTTCCAGCTGGAGGAGGGTGAGGTAGAGGGGGGACGTTTTCTGGAACCGCAAAGCATCGTAAAGCTCCCCCCGCTGGGGTTTCAGGGCCAACCAGCTTCGCTCCCCCAGCCACTGAACCAGGGCCTTTAGGAAGGCAGCCCTGGCCCTTTCGTCCGCCATGGTCTCCACGAAGAGGGACTCGAGGCCTTCCTCCATGGGAACCTGGGGGAGCATTTCGGGGGTGACCTCTTCGGCCCAATCCGGGGCAGAGACGCGGATGGTTTCCGGAAGGGCGAGGGCGAAAAGGGTGAAGCCGTGAGGGCCCAGGGTCATGGGGTAAAGGGGCTGGGTTACCGGGGGGAAGGGGTTTTGGGAAAAGAGCTCTATGGGCACTAAGCCCTGGAACGCCTCCAAGGGGAGGTGGAAGGCTTGGGTGTAGCGGCTGAGGTTGGCCACAACTAAAAGGCGTTCTTCTCCGTAGGTGCGGAGGTAGGCCAGGATCCGCCGGTTTTCCACGGGTAAGAGGGTGAGCGTCCCCTGGCCGAAGACCTGGGCGTACCGCTTCCTCAGGGCCAAAAGCCGCCGGTTAAAGTTGAGCAGGGAGTGGGGGTTATCCTGCTGGGCTTCCACGTTGACGAAGTGGTAGCTGTAAGGCCCTTCGCTGACCGGGGGCAGGAAGAGCCGGTGGTAGGGTGCCCGGGAGAACCCGGCGTTGCGGTCGGCGTACCACTGCATGGGGGTGCGCACCCCGTTGCGGTCCCCTAGGAAGGGGTTGTCCCCCATGCCGATTTCGTCCCCGTAGTAGAGGATGGGGGAGCCCTTAAGGGTGAGGAGCAGGGCCTGCAGCAGCTCGTAGCGTCGGCGATCTCCCCCAAGAAGGGGCATTAGGCGGCGGCGGATGCCCAGGTTGATGCGGAAGCGGGGATCGGGGGCGTAGATCTCCCAGAGGAACTCCCGCTCCTCTTCCGTTACCTTTTCCAGGGTGAGCTCGTCGTGGTTGCGGAGGAAAAGCGCCCACTGGGCGCTTTCGGGGATGCCCTCCGTTTCCTGGAGCATGGCCTCAATGGGCCGCCGATCCTCCCGGCGCAGGGCCATGAAGATGCGGGGCATAAGGGGGAAGTTGTAGGCCATGTGAACCCCGTCTCCTTCCCCGAAGTAGGGGAGGGTTTCTTCCGGCCACATGTTGGCCTCCGCCAGGAGGATTTTTCCCGGGCCGTAGCGCTTCTCCAGGGCGGCCCGCAGGCGCTTTACCGCGGCGATGGTCTCCGGGAGGTTCTCGCAGGAGGTGCCCTCCCGCTCGTACAGGTAAGGGATGGCGTCCAGCCGGAAGCCGTCCACCCCCAGGTCAGCCCAGAAGAACATCACCTCCTGCATGGCCTTTTCCACCTCGGGGTTGTCCCAGTTGAGATCCGGCTGGTGGTGGTAGAAGCGGTGCCAGTAGTAGGCCCCGGCCACGGGGTCAAAGGTCCAGTTGGAGGTTTCAAAGTCCTGGAAGATGACCCGCACCCCCTTATACTTCTCCGGGGTGTCGCTCCAGACGTACCAGTCCCGCATGGGGCTTCCGGGTTTGCGGGCTTCCTGGAACCAGGGGTGGTCTATGGAGGTGTGGTTCAGCACCAGCTCCACGATGACCCTGAGCCCCATCTCGTGGGCCTCGTCCAAAAAGCGCTTGAAGTCCTCCAGGCTTCCGTGTACCGGGAGGATCTGGTAGTAGTCGGAGATGTCGTACCCGTCGTCCCGTAAGGGAGATTGGAAGAAGGGCATGAGCCACAGGGTGTTCACCCCGAGGGCCTCGAGGTAGGGGAGCTTCTGCCTTAGGCCCTCAAAGTCCCCGTAGCCGTCGTCGTTGGCATCGTAGAAGGAGCGGACGTGGAGCTGGTAGATGACTGCGTCCTTGTACCAAAGAGGATCCACACCCTAAAGCTAGGGGGTCAGAGGTAAGTTTTCAAGTAGGCCAGAACCTCGTCCACATCCGCCAGGCGCCCTGCCGCGGCGGTGGGCCCGGGCCCCACTTTAAGGGTCAGGCCCCGGCCCTGAAGGGCGCGAAAGGCCGTCTCGTCCGTGGCGTCGTCCCCGATGCAGACGGGGGTGTGGCCGGGGTGGCGCTCCAGCAGGCGGAGAACCGCCCGGCCCTTCTCCGCCCCCTTAGGCTTGATCTCCAGAACCTTCTTGCCCCAAAGGGCCTCGAGGTCTAAGGCCTGGAGAAGCCCCTTCACCTCTTCAAGCCACCGCCGGAGGCAGGCTTTCACTCCCTCTTGGTCTCGGGCTCCCCGGTAGTGGAACGCGAGGGCAAAGCCCTTGTCCTCTAGCTGCACCCCTTCGCAGGGGAGGAGGCGTTGCCGTAGGGGGGAGAGATCCACAGAGAGCAGGGAGCGGACTTCTCCTCCTAGGATGCCCTCCTCTGCCCCGTGCCCTCCTACCACTGGGAGGCCGGAAAGGGGGAGGAGGGCCTCCAGATCCCGCACCCGGCGCCCGGTGATCACGTAGACCGGGAAGCGGGCCCGCAAGGCCTCCAGCACCCTGGGGGCCTCAGGGTAAGGGAAGGCCTCCTCGGGCCTGGGGGCGATGGGGGCCAGCGTCCCATCGTAGTCCAGGAAGAACACCGGGTTTTCCGCCCTCATCTCCCCTCCGCCAACGAATGGAGAAAGCCCTCCGCCCACCGCTTTACGTCCAGGCCGTCTATGCGATCCCAAAGGGCCTGAAGCCTTTCCTGGCGCGCCCCCTTAGGGGTGCGCAGGGCCTGATCCAGGGCGGCCCCGATGCCCTCGAGGTCATAGGGGTTGACCAAGAGGGCTTCTCTGAGGTATTCGGCCGCCCCCGCCAGGTTGGATAGGATGAGTATCCCTTCTTCCGAGGTGTAGGCGTACTCCAGGGCCACCAGGTTCATGCCGTCCCGCAAAGGGGTGATGAGCGCGACGTCCGCCGCTAGGTAGAAGGCCACCAGCTCCTCTGGGGGAAAGGCCTGGTAGAAGTACCGCAAGGGGATCCAGTCCTCCCGCAGGAAGCTTCCCATGATCCGCCCCACCACCTCGTCCACCTGGCGTTTGAGCTCCCGGTATTCCGCCACGCTGGTGCGGGTAGGGGTGGCGATCTGGAATAGGGTCACCTTGCCCCGCCAGTGGGGGTGGGTACGCAGGAACCGTTCGTAGGCCAAAAGCCTTTCCAGAATGCCCTTGGTGTAGTCCAAGCGGTCTACTCCAAGGATGAGCCGCTTGCCTGCGAGGTGCTTCAACGCTTGGGCGTGCTCTTGGACCCTTTTGTCCCGAACCAGCTCCCGGAAGCGGGCGGTGTCTATGCCTAGGGGGTGAACCTCTACCCGAATCCAGCGGTCCCCCCACCGAACCCGGTTGCCCTCTATGGGGAAGCCGTAGTGGGCGGCGGTTCTGAGGAAGTTTTCCGCGTACTCCGAAGTATGGAACCCGATGAGGTCAGCACCTAAGAGGCCTTCCACCAGAGCTTTCCCCCAGGGCAGGACGCGGAACACCCCGCTGGAGGGCCAGGGGATGTGGAAGAAGAACCCTATGGGGTTTGGAACACGCTCCCGCAGGAGCTTGGGCAGGAGCATGAGGTGGTAGTCCTGTATAAACACCACGTCTTCGGGTTGGAGCAGTTCGGTCACCTTGCTGGCAAAGCGTTGGTTGGCCCGAACGTAGTCTTGGAAGTAGTCCCGCTTAAGCTCAACTTTCTCCAGGAAGTAGTGGCATAGGGGCCAGAGGATTCGGTTGGCAAACCCCCCGTAAAACCCCTGCCACTCCTTTTGGGGTAAGGTGACCTGTACCAAGCGGATGGCGCTTTCCCGGGGCCTTAGGGTGAGGGCCTTTTCCCCTTCTTCCCGGGCGGCTACCCAGACGCCTCCCCGGGCCTCGAGAACCGGTAAGAGGGCGGAAGCCAGGCCGCCCACCGCGGGGGCTAGGCCTTCTGGGGTAAGGCGGAAAGGGGCTCGGTTGGCCACGATGACCAGTCCCATTTGCTTCTATCCTACAGGTTTTGGGGGCAAGGGGGTGATTCAGGGCCGGTGCGTGAGGTTACGCACCCCGACCGATGGCAAAACTTGATGCGACCGGGGTGGAGGCGACGCTTCAGGTGGCACAAGAAGGGATTACCAAACCCAGACCAGGCCACCGGTGGGAGCCGAAAGCTGCTCTATGGCTTGGGGTACAGCGCCAGCCCGTTCACCACCGGGCGCACCCCCAGCAGGCCATTGCCCGGATTGCGCAAACGCCCCTGCACCCAGAGCTGGGCCGAGCCGCCTCCATCCATGCGGATGGCTCCCCAGAAGCCCTGCTCCTGCAGCACCCGGGCCAGCGCCTCGGGGCGCATGGGCTCGGTCACGATAAAGTAGAGCGCCCCCTCCTGTGACCAGGCCACCACCGACTGGGCCGCCACCGCCTCTACCGGGGCGCGGTCGCGGAAGGGCTCGGCGTTGGGGTCGAAGACGTTGGCCCCGCTTTGGATGAGCAAAGGGCCGGCCTCGAGCGCGTAGTTGGTTGGGGGCTCGAGGCTGATCATCAGCCGCAGGGTCTCGCCGGTGCGGGCGATGGGGGCTTCGGCAGGAAAGGTGAGCGCCCAGTAGCCCTCAGGCAGTTCGTGCGGGGCAGGGTAGGTAGCAACAATCCGGTCGCCCTGCACGATGTGCACGTTCTCTCCCGGGCGCCCCACCGGCCCGGCCAGGGTGTGCGCGGTGTATTTCGCTCGGTTGAGGTTGACCCCCACCCGAACGCTGCGCCCATCCATGAGCTGCACCGAGGCCGCAAACTGCGGCCGTCCGGCGAATATACTCCCATCCTGCCAGAACAGCGCGCTGCGCCCGTAGGGAAAGCTCAGAGGCACCCCCCCGCGCACCCAGAGGCCAATGGGCGTTCCGGTTCGGCCATCGAAGTAGCCCCCGTTCAGGATGGCCAGGGCCCCAGGGGCCATCTCCGGCAACACCTTGCGCTCACCGGGGCGGCCCACCGGCTCCATGCGCCAGCTACCGGGCGCGGCCTCGAGCCAGTACATGCGCACCGGCTCGGGCGTCCAGGCCCACACTTCGCGGTAGCGGAAGCCCGGCATAAGGGTCTCCTGGCGCTCGGGCTCGAGGTAGTAGACATCCAGCACATAGCGGCTGGGGTTGGAAAGCAAAAAAGTGCGGTAGCGGTAGAAGCGGCCCGGCGGGGCTTGCAGCCTGAGCAGGGTGCTTTGCAGCTCGTAGCGGGCCTCTACCCCCACCCCGGCAGGCCGCACCGCCTCGAGGCCCGGGGCGAAGTAGGGCAGGCTCAGCTCGAGGGAGCCCGGGTACGGGGCCAGGCTGGAGGGCGTGGGCTGCACCGCGTCGCCCTCGGGCAGATCGAAGACCAGGCGCAGGCGGTTGGCGCTGGCCGAGTAGCGCACCCCGGCTTCCGGCGCCGCCACCAGGCCCACCGCCCGGACTACCTCTACCGGCAGCATGGCCCCCTGGGGCGGGGGCAGGCCGGCTTCCAATGGGGGGATCCAGCCCAGGCCCTCCACATAGGTAAAACTCAGCCCATCCTTGTGAAAGGTGGTGGCCCCGTTCTCCTGGGTCACGCTCAGCCCCAGCTTAGAGGCCGGAAGCATCGCAGGGGGTGTTTGTGCATAGGCCGCGCACCAGAGTACCACCAACACCATCCACCAGCGCACCATACCGCTATTCCAACGCATATTCGTCACCCAAAGATGGGGAAATTCTCAATCGGCCTTGGCATAAACAGCCAATTGAGCCCAAAGCCAGTCTCCAGGAT
>Ga0209721_1000217_pt1 | contig 57356 bp, 43 predicted proteins | sample TshhotsprinmetaG_FD_184139 | JGI IMG/M metagenome (GOLD analysis project Ga0209721, IMG submission 184139) | Hot spring microbial communities from South Africa to study Microbial Dark Matter (Phase II) - Tshipise hot spring metaG (SPAdes)... | ecosystem: Environmental > Aquatic > Thermal springs...
ATCTGTTCTTTTAAACTTGAAATTAAGCAGAGTTTGTTTTATCATATCTTAAGCTCCTTGTGTATAATAGTTCACCCAATGGGTGATTTTGTTGTTTCCATATAAACTATTATACACAAAGGAGCCTCTCTATTTTAGTAGATTTCTATTTCTATTTTAGGGTATACTCAGCATTATTAAGTTTATGAGTAAATTCGAAAACTGAGATTCTTCTCTATTTTTCATTAAATTATAAGTTATTCTCTCGATACTTTCAGTCCTAATTATGCGTGCGGGTATTATGTCTATTTTGAGCAAGAAATACCATATAAGAACTTTCAAACTGCTCCTTGCGTATTCAAAAATCCACTCCATTTTTTTATTGAGTCTCTTCATTTCAGCTATAAAACAAGAAATTACAATCATACTGCCTGATTAAACTATGTCGAATATTATAAACTGTAGAAATTTTCGCCTGTTTATTTGCATTTTTTACTTTATCCCAACTTAATCACTAGGAACTTAAAAACCACTGTAAATCAATGATTTATCATCTATAAATTAGTTTACATGCCTTCTAAGCTATTTTTAAACCATCCGATTTTCATCCAACTGGCTATATTTTCTTCCTGCCTTTCTGTCATTGCGAGGAGCTTTAGCGACGAAGCAATCTCGTCGTTGCCTCTTCGTAGGCTTTACTTAGAGACTGCTTCGGCCACTTCGTGGCCTCGCAGTGACATGTAGGGGGTGTCATTGCGAGACTTTTTTTCCGTCATTGCGAGCGCCAGCGAAGCAAACTCTCCTTTGACCCCTCTTCTGTCATTGCGAGGAGCTTTAGCTCCGAAGCAATCTCGCCTTTCCTCCCACTTGGACGAAACGAGATTCCTCACTTCGTTCGGAATGACGTTAGAGGAGGTGTCATTGCGAGGAGCTTTAGCGACGAAGCAATCTCGTCGTTGCCTCTTCGTAGGCTTTACTTAGAGACTGCTTCGCCTCATCGAGAGGCTCGCAGTGACTAAATGAATACGCTATGTTCTAAGAGATCCCATTCCTGCCTTTATTCTCTCCCTCATAGCTCACTCTATCCTTTACCATTCTCATTAAACCATCTCTTTCTTTAATTGTGATAGCTTCATAGCTGAAAGATTATGTGTAGAATACAATGGATTAAAAGCAGAATTAACAGAGAGACTATTCATCTTTTGATTCAAGTTTTACCTGTAAAGATTTTTGATATTAATAAACGAAGTAAGAGAGAAATAGGCTTTAAAAAGTGTAAAAGACATTAGACTACATTAGGTGGGAACGGAAAATATAAGTCTCTCAAATATTTAGTTTTTAAATAAAATATGCCCTAAATTGATGAAGTCGGGTTTATCGAACTATAAATTGATTTGTTATCCTTTTGTTGAATTTTCTATAAATCTCATATAATTAGCTAAAATTTATTTTTAGCCTAATAGAATATTAAATCTTCACAAGAGAGTTTTTTGTTAGAATAAAATTAACAAATGCTTAAAAGACTTCAAGGTATTCTTAAAAAAGAGTTTAGAGAGCTACTTCGAGATCCTCTTTATCTTACCTTTGCTCTAATTGTGCCTGTTATCATTATTATTCTCATGGGATATGGCCTTATCCTGGATGTAAAAAATATTGCTGTTTCTTTTATTGATTATGACCGCTCCCAACTAAGTAGAGAATACAGATATGCCTTTACAAATTCAGAGTATTTTAGATTTTACAAGCTCATTGATTCATACAGTGAGGCTGAGGAACTGATTCAATCGGGTGTTTGTAGAATTGTGGTAGTAATCCCAGCAGGTTTCTCAAAAAATCTATATGAAGGGAAAAAAACAGATGTGCAGGTGCTGATCGATGGTTCTTTTCCAATGCGAGCTGAGGTGATGAAGGGATATACAGCAGCAATTAACAACCAGTTCAACGAAAAACTGCTCAAAAGCTTAGCGTGGAAGGCAGGTTTTTCCAAGACAAATTTACTCTTGGGAGTTGAGACAAGAGCATGGTATAATCCTGCTCTTGAAAGTAAAAATTTTATACTTCCAGGTGAAGTAGTGACTACTTTAATGTTTTACTCAGTGCTACTTGCCTCGCTAATAGTGGTAAGAGAAAAGGAATCTGGTAGTATTTTTAATCTCTATTGTAGTCCTGTAAAACCATGGGAAATTGTATTTGGGAAAGCCATTCCTTACATAGTTATTACCTTTGTTACATATCTGATTTTTTTCGTCCTTACTGTAGGGCTTTTTAAAACTAAATTTACTGGGAGTTTCGTTGTGCTGACCCTTGCGACAGTTATATACCTTGCCTGCACTGTTGGAGTAGGGGTGCTTATATCTATAATCGCAAAATCCCAGATTACTGCCATGCTGATTGCTTTCCTTGCAACAGTAATTCCATCCTTTATATACTCTGGATATTTTTCTCCTGTAACAAGCATGTCAGAGATAGGTCAATTTATAAGTAAGACAATCCCTGCCACTTATTTTATGATTATTGTGAGAGGTATTTACCTAAAAGGTTTTGGTCTCGAAAGCTTTCTTTCAGACCTTTTAGCTTTGTGTATTTATGGTGTAATGGTATATGGAATTGCTATTTTAGCCTTTAGAAAGAGAATAAAATGAGAATCTTGTCTCTCATAAAAAAAGAGATGCTCCATCTAATAAGAGATAAAGCCCTTGTTTTTATTCTTTTTTGGGCTTTTACAGGTGCTGTTTACACCTCTGGAAGCGGATTTACAATGGAGGTAAAAAACTTTCCAACCATAATCTTCGATATGAGCAAATCAAAGGAAAGCAGGGAGCTTATAAGTAGATTTCAAAAACCCTATTTCAAAATCATTTCATTCGTTGAAAACGATAGAGAATTAATCGAATGGTTAGATAGTGGCAAAGCCTCGATGGCTATAGTTATTCCTCCAGATTTTGTAAGAAAAATAGACAAAATGGAAGGGAAAATACAGATAATTATAGATGGAACCATGTCTCTTTCTGCCACTGTAGCAGTTGCCTATGTAACAGAAATAATCTATGACTACGGATTAGAGATTTTGGAAAGGAAAATGGGAGTAACCGGAAAGTTCTTAGAGAATCTACCGATAATAGAGCAAAAAACGAGGATAGAGTTTAATCCAAATGTTTTAAGTTCATGGTTTATGAGCATGCTTGAATACTTTAATATGATTACCATGGTTTCGCTTCTTGTTACAGCTGCTCAGATGGTAAGGGAAAAGGAATATGGCACAATTGAACAGTTACTTGTCACTCCTGTAAGAAACTGGGAAATATTTATATCAAAAATTATTCCTACTTTAGTGGCAATAGCTATATTTTCACCAATCACTCTTTTCGGCATTATAAAGGGAATCTTTGGAGTTCCTCTAAGAGGAAATATTTTTTTCTTCTATGCGGTTATGCTTTTTTACGCATTTACTATCTCCAGTTTAGGTCTTGCAATCTCAACTGTGGCAAAAAATTTAGCTCAGGCTATGATGCTAATGCTTGTTATTCTCATTCCCATGCTTTTTCTTTCAGGTGCCTGGACTCCTCCTGAGTCAATGCATCCGCTAATGCAGTATTTAAGCCTAATTTCTCCGATGAGGTATTTCATAGACTTTGGATACAGCGTGCTTTTTAAAGGAAATGGTATAACATATGTTTGGCATGACATTTTAGGAATAATTTTAATTGGGTTAGTGCTTTTTGCATTTTCATCTTATCAGTTTAAAAGAAGTTTTTCAAAATAATTTGGCAAATTAAATTCACTTCCAAAATTTATTTCTAAACCGCTTAAATGTTAATATATACATTACAGGCAATGGAAAAATTAGAGGAAATACTTTCTAAAACCTTCGATATTCCATCGCATTCTAATGTGGTTTTTAAAGTTATCAAACTTCTTGATAATGAATACTTGTCAATTAGAGATATAGAAGACTTTCTCAGCTATGACAAAGGTTTTGCTTCAAAATTTTTAAGAATAGCCAACTCACCATTTTATGGAATGACCAGAAAAATAAAAACTGTAAAAGAAGCATTAGTTCTATTAGGGATCAATACGGCTAAGTCTCTTATTTTAGCCACTTCATCCAGATATCTTTATAAAAGATTCGGAGATTTTGAACAGAGTCTTTGGGAACACAGCCTGGGAGTTGGAATATGTTCGTCTTTTCTTGCAAGTTTAACTAAATTAGCTGAACCAGAAGAGAGTTTATGCTGTGGAATTCTGCATGATATTGGAAAGGTTTTTTTAAACAATGCAATGCCTGATGATTATCCAAAGCTCTATAAGAGAATAATTAACTCAGAAAAGTCCTCTGCTGAAATAGAAAATGAAATTTTTGCTGTGAACCATGTGGAAGTTGGTGTGGAAGTTTCTATGAGGTGGAATTTTCCTGAAGTAATACAAAAAGTTATAGAATATCATCATCAAGCACCATATCCCTACGATGAGGACACAGAGCATAAAAATATTTGTAATATTGTAAGAATTGCCAATCATATTTGTCATAAATTGGGTATTGGATTTAAAAAATATCTTCCCAATAGCATAGATTTAGAAGATATCGGTTTGGATAGTAGTTCGCTTGAAGAAATAGAGAAAATCTTTCTTTCTCAATTTAACGAGCAAAAGGATTTACTAATTAATTAGTTAACTTTTTTTCTCTATTTTTGCTTTGTATGCTAAAGCATCTGCCTTTTTCACTATGGTTTCAATATCTTTATCTTTTTCAATCTCTACTATTCCAATGCTTATAGAAGGAATGATAGTTTGAGCATCATTTACTTGGACGCTTTTAATGTTCCTTTGAATCCTTTCAGCAACTTTATTTGCAACTTCGATATTGCCTTTAACAATAATTGCAAACTCGTCTCCTCCCCATCTGGCAGCAATGTCACCTTCTCTAATGCTACGCTTGATTATCTCTGCAAATGACTTTAAAAGCATATCTCCTGCAATATGTCCGAATCTGTCATTTACTAATTTAAGATCGTCCAGATCCATAAAAATCAATGAATAAACCTCTTCTTCTTGTTTATCCATTACCCTTTTAAGGTTGTCCTCAAAAAATCTTCTATTGTACAGAGATGTAAGTGCATCCTTTGAAGCCATTTCTAATAATTTTTGTCTTTCCTTTATTAAAGAGGTTACATTGTGAGCTACGAAAATAAGGTAATTTTGCTTTATTCCAACTGGCAAAATCCAGCCATTAACTATTAAATTCTCTCTTAATTCGAATTCTTTAAAATATGTTTTTTCCCAATTATTCATCTCAACTATCTCTTTTAATAAATGCCACAAGTTTTTGAAATATTCTCCTTCTGGTTTTAAAACTTCATAGGCTTTTGAATTAGCAAATATAACCTCGCCCATGTTGTCAAAGATAATTATTAAAGCTTCAGATTCTTCTGCAATTTTTTCATAAAACTCCCGATTCTGCTCAATATTCTCAATGTATCTATTAATTTCTTGACCAAGAAAGCTTATCTCATCACTGCCACTTATTTTAAGTGATTCACCTTTAGATTCTTTAATCCCCCTTAATCCTTCAACTATGTAACCAATTCGCTTTATCACGAGCTTATTAATATATCTATAAAATATAATTCCAAATATTAGAAACACTGAGAAATAAGAAATACTCAAATTGATAAAGTTATTTTTAACTATCTTCCAAATAGATTTATCTCTTTCAATATTGATAATTATATTAGGATTGCCAAAAACATCTTTCTCTAAAGATTTTAGTGCATATTTTTCCGAATCTTCTTCTACTGTAAAAGCATCCTTAAGCTTGTTTTTCTCTGATTTTACCATCCTAAATGCTTTCAATCCTAAGAAATCCTTGATGAAATTTAATTTTTCCTCTGTTATCGCTCTGCTCATAATAAGATAACCCTGTGAAGGACCGGTAAAATCAGTTTTCAATACAGGGAAAACCGAAACAAAATAGGGAGTCTCTTCTATAAAAGTTATGCCAGTTAAACCTTTATCTTCAAATTTTTTAGATATGTAATAATCTATATAATTTTTCCATAAATTTATCTCTACTGGCTTTATCTTATTTGCAGTGGAATCATACTCTGCTCCATTTTTTAAATTACCATTTAAATCAAAATAAGCTATAAGGTTAACTTTATTGTTGATAAATGTTTCGGAAGTTATGTTGTTCTTTGAAAAAGATGGATTTTTATCCTGCATAATGAGCCATGCTTCAGTGCAGGCAGCCCAGTCTTTTGTCAGAGAAAGTAAATTTTCATACTCCATCTTTAGAAAAGATTTTACTTTAACAGAGTCTTCAGACAATATCCTCTTTTCAATATCAGATATAATGGTTATTGCAAAAAATTCATAGAAAGAAAAAGTCAAGACAATTAGAGAAAAAATAAGAATAAAATATAAAGATAAAAACTTAGTTTTCAGCTTCATAATTTTTTGATTTTAACATATTTCTTACTATTTGGTTACTTCACCCCCTAATACTTTATAGAGATTAACCAGGTTTACAACCTTTGAAAGCCTGATGTTGTTGAGCTGTTGCTGAGCTTGAAATAGGGCTCTCTGAGCATCGAGCACGCTTAAATAATTATCTATGCCATTTTCATATCTAATCTTTGCTAGTCTGTAGGTTTCTGAAAGAGCTTTCACAAGCGATTGGATTGCTTGTAGCTGTTCATCTATTGTGCCTTTTACTGCAAGGGTATCAGAAACCTCTTTAAAGGCTGTCTGAATGGTTCTTTCATAACGAACAAGAGCGATTTCTCTTTCTACTTTTGCAGCTTCATGGGCTGTCCAAACTCTTGCATCGAATATGGGCATTAAAGCCTGAGGCTGGAATGTCCATGCCTTACTACCACCTTGAAATAGTCCGGACAATTCTCTGGATGCTGTTCCAAACACAGTGGTAAGTGAAATTCTCGGGAAAAAAGCTGCTCTTGCAGCACCTATCTGCGCATTGTATGCCTTTAGTGTGTGCTCAGCTGCTATTATATCAGGCCTGCTGAGAAGTATTTCAGAGGAAAGACCTGCTGAAATGTCTTTGGGAGGTATAAGTGAATTTTCCAAATCCTCTGGCAAAAGTTCCTCTGAAATTATTTCTCCAGCAAGAAGGTCGAGAGTATTTTTATCCTGAGCAAGACTCTGGGTATATCTTGCTACCGCTTCTCTTGCAGTTTCAACCTGTGTTTTTGCCCTGTGAAGGTCTATCTCAGATATGGCTCCAACCTGGTATTTCTTTTCCATTAGCTCATACATCTCCTGCTGACTTTTAAGGGTTTCCTTTGCCAATTTTAGATTTTCCTTGTCTGTTGCATAGGTATAGTAAGCAGTGGCAACAGCACAGATAAGGGAAAGTTTTGCTGCTCTATGGGTTTGTTCCTCAGCAAGGTACTGTTCAAGTGCCATCTCCTTTAAACTGCGAATTCTTCCGAATAAATCAATCTCCCACGAAATAATTCCTAAGCTTACATTGTATTTTGAGGATATATTTGACTTTCCTGTTGAAGAAAGGTCTGCTGGTAATCTTTCTCTGTAAACAGAGCCACTTAAGTCAACAGAAGGCAGTAGTTCTGCCCTTTGGATACCATAATAGGCTGCAGCTCTTTCAACATTTAAGGCAGAAAGCCTTAAGTCTCTGTTGTTAGATAGAGCTATTTCAACAATTTTTTGTAGATTCTTATCTACAAGAAATTCATTCCATTTAAGTTCTGTTGCCTTAGGTGCTTTATCATAATCTATTGAATTGTAGGCTTCACCAGAGGGCCATTGTTTTGGTATAGGTGCATCTGGTCTTTTATACTCAGGAATCATTGTACAACCACAAAAGATTAATACAATTAGGGAAAGAACTAATTTTTTCATTTAACTGTCCTTACTCTAAAGAGTTTTAAAATGAGAACAAAGAAAAGAGGCACAAAGACAATGCTTATAAAGGTTCCTGCAATTACTCCACCTTCAATGGCTACACCAATAGCATTCATTGCACCTGAGCCAGCACCTCTTGCTATGGCAAGGGGTAGAATTCCGAAGAAAAGTGCAAGAGAGGTCATTATAACAGGTCTGTATCTTATTGTTGCTGCCTCAATAGTTGCTCTATGGAATTCTTCGCCTTGTTTTATTCTATCTCTTGCAAATTGGATTATAAGAATGGCATTCTTTGAGGAAAGTCCCATGGTAACAAGGAATCCGATCTGAAAGTAAACATCATTGTGTAGTCCCATAATCCATGTTGCCACCGCTGAACCAAAGATACCAATAGGAAGCAGTATAAGGTTTGTGATAGGAATTGTCCAGGATTCGTAAAGAGCTGCAAGACATAGGAATATGACAAAAACAGAAAACGCATAAAGAATCGGAGCCTGACCTGTTGCAAGTCTTTCCTGATAGGAAGATCCAGTCCAGGCATGACCTACTCCTTTTGGAAGTTTTGCTATTATCTCCTCAACAGCCTTCATAGCCTCTCCAGAGCTATGTCCTTTTCCAGGCTCTCCCCAAATATTCAGAGAAGGAAAACCATTGTATCTTTCAAGTCTTGGAGAGCCATAAATCCATCTTCCAGAAGCAAAGGATGAAAAAGGAACCATTTTCCCTTCATTATTACGAACATATAGACGATTTAAATCTTCAGGCAACATTCTATAGGGTGCATCAGCCTGCACATAAACTCTCTTTACCCTTCCTCCTTTTATAAAATCATTAACATAACTGCTACCAAAGGCTGCTGAAATAGTGTTGTTAATTGAAGCAATAGGCACACCTAAAGCACCTGCCTTTTGCCAATCCACATCAACTTTATATTCGGGAATATCGTCCATGCCATTTGGTCTTACGCTCTTCAGGCGTGGATCTTGATTTGCTAGATAAAGAAATTGATTCCTTATCTCCATCATCTTTTGATGACCCAAACCACCCATATCCATTAGTTGCAGGTCAAATCCTGTTGCATTTCCAAGCTCTATAATTGAAGGAGGAGGAAATACGAATATCATGGCTTTTTTATTTGCTGCAAAATTCATCATTGCCCTTTGTTGAATTGCCTTTACTCTCAAGCTTGCTTTGTCTCTTAAATGCCAGTCCTTGAGCTTAATAAAAGCCATTCCAGAAGATTGAGCCCGTCCAGAGAAACTCATTCCTGCGATGGTGATTATAGAGTCAACTGCATCTTTTTCTTTTTGTAAAAAATATTCCTTTACTTCATTTAACACCTGCTGTGTTTGCTCAAGAGTAGAACCAGAAGGCAAAATTACCTGCGCAAGCATCATTCCTTGGTCCTCATCAGGAAGATAGGAAGTGGGAAGCTTTAAAACAATAAGCCCAAGAATTGCAACTATCAATATATAGACAAAAATGTAAACTGGAACCCTTCTAAAAGAATTTTCAACAACCTTAGTATAGAAAAATCGAGACTTAAAAAAGAAACTGTAAAATTTTTCATAAATAATATGGAAGTAATAGAGCAGATTTTTTCTTTGAGGACGACCTTCTGCATGGGATTTTAAAAAAGTAACACAAAGAACAGGCGCCAGAGTAAGGGCAACAAAAACAGAAAGGAGCATTGCAGATATTATTGTTATGGCAAACTGCCTGTATATTACTCCTGTAGAACCTTTGAAAAAAGCCATTGGAGCAAAAACAGCAGAAAGCACAACTCCAATTCCAATCAATGCACTGGTAATCTGGTGCATAGACTTTATAACAGCTTCCCTAACAGAAAGCTTTTCTTCTCTCATTATTCTCTCTACATTTTCAACAACCACAATCGCATCATCCACTAAAAGTCCTATTGCAAGAACCATTGCAAACATGGTGAGCATATTTATTGAATAGCCAGCCATACCAAGTACAGCAAAAGTACCAAGAAGAACTACAGGAACAGTAATTGTTGGTATCATTGTGGCTCTGAGACTTCCAAGAAACAGCCACATTATTAAAAAAACAAGCACAATGGCTTCAATAAGGGTTTTTACAACTTCTTTTATTGCAACCTTTGTAAATGGAGTAGTATCGTAGGGATAGACAACTTTAACTCCAGAAGGGAAATTTCTGCTTAATTCTTCTAACTTTTTCTTTACTTTTTCTGCCACATCAAGGGCATTTGCTCCAGGAAGGGGTCTCACTGCAAGTGCAGCCGCAGGCTTGCCATTGTAGAATGCTTCTATGTCGTAATAGTCAGTTCCGAGTTCTACCCTTGCTACATCTTTTATTTTTACCGTTGAACCATCAGGATTTACTCTCACTGGAATATCTGCAAATTCATCGGGTTGTTTAAGCATGCTTTGAACGATTATTGGCGCATTTAGTCGTTGTCCCTCCTTTGCAGGAACTCCTCCAATCTGACCACCAGAAACCTCCACATTGTATGCCTTTATCGCAGATATAACATCGCTAATAGTCAATCCATAGCTTACAAGTTTGTGAGGCTCTATCCATATACGCATTGCATAGGGAAAACCAAAGGTTTCAACCTCACCAACTCCTTCAATTCGTGCAAGCACCTTTTCCACATTAGATTTCAAATAATCTCTGAGGTCATAGGCATCAAGTCTTCCATCTTCTGAGATGAGAGAAACTATTAAAAGATAGTTTCTAGTTGCCTTTCCTACACTTATTCCTGTTTTCTGTACAGACTCAGGAAGACTTGGCATGGCAAGCTGAAGCTTATTTTGAACCTTAGCCCAAGCAAGATCAGGATCTGTTCCTGGTTCAAAGGTAAGTTCAATTCGACAACTACCAGATGAATCACTTACTGCAGACATATAAAGTAGTCTGTCTAATCCTGTCATCTTTTCTTCAATAATCTGGGTCACGCTATTTTCAACAGTTTCAGCAGAAGCACCAGGATAGGTTGCTTGAATGTAAATTGATGGTGGAGCAATGGATGGATACTGAGCAACTGGAAGATTGTATATGGCAAGACAGCCTGCTCCCATTATGGCAATGGCAATAACCCATGCAAAAACTGGCCTTTCAAGAAAAAATTCGCTTATTTTCACTGAGCGGTCTCCTGTTTTTTCATATAGGAAGAGGCCTTTACCACACCTCCTGGCATTATCTTCTGAACGCCTTCTATGATAACCTTTTCACCTTCCTTAAGACCCTCTGCAATAAGCCATTTATCACCTATTGCACGGTCAATCTTTACAGGTCTTATCTGTACTTTGCTCTCTGCATCCACTATGTATGCGAAGGGATTTCCCTTAGGATCCCTAAAAATACACTGCTGGGGGAGTAAAATCGCATCTTTTTTTATCCCTTCTTTTACAATCGCCCTTACAAACATTCCAGGAAGTAAAATTCCCTTTGGATTAGGAAAAAGTGCCCTGAGAATAACCGAACCTGTTGTTGGATCAACAGTTACATCCTTAAACTGGAGTGTGCCTTCAAGAGGATATAATGTTCCATCTTCAAGTAATAACTTTACTTTATTTTGCTCTTTTCCAGCATATTTGAGCCTTCCTTCCTCAAGCCTCTTTTCCAGCTCTCTTAGCTCCTTTGTTGACTGAGGAATATCAACATAAATGGGATCAAGTTGTTGAATTCTCGTAAGCTCCTGAACCTGATGGGCAGTTACAAGTGCTCCTTCTGTGACATTTGACTTACCAATTCTTCCTGAAATTGGAGCCCTAATTTTAGTATACCCGAGATTTATCTCAGCAGCTCTTACTTGAGCTTTTAATGCCTCTATTTCCGCCATGGTTTGGTAATACTGGGCCTTTACATCGTCATACTCCTGTCGGCTTATGGCATTTACCTTAATAAGCTCTTCATAACGCTCATATCTTGCCTTTATTGAATTTAAACTTGCCTCAGCTCTTGCAAGAGCAGCCTTTGCACTATCATAAGCTGCACGATAGGTTGATGGATCAATTAGATATAAAACATCTCCTGCCTTAACATCTCCTCCTTCAGTAAAATACCTCTTAAGAATAATGCCACTTACCTGTGGTCTTATTTCTGCTATCCTATATGGTGTTGTCCGCCCCGGCAATTCGGTTGTGAGGGTGACTTCTTCAGCTTTAATTTCTATAATCGAGACTTCAGGTACTTGAGCCACAGATTTTTTCTTTTCGCAGGCAGAAAGAATAAAAAATAGGATAAACAAAAATATTAGACCTTTTTTCATCGTCAATCTTTCACCTCTTTTTTCTTTAAAATTCCATTAAAAATAAAATCTATAGTAGCGTCGGTTTCAATCAGATTTTCCTGATCAACAACTACTGAGAGGACATATCCCCGGATTATGTTCATTATTAATTTTGATAACTCCTCAGAATTACAACTTCTGAAAATTCCTGAATTAATGCCTTCATTTATTACTCCTGTTAGAAAAGCTTTTTCTTTCATGAAAAACTCCCTTTTTATTTCAATACCAAAGGTAAACCCCTGTTCTTTACTTTGCATAATTATAAGTTCTCTATTTTCTCTAGCAAATTGAAGGGCAACAGTCAAATATTTTTTAATAATTTCATCGGGAGATTTTAAATTTTTAAGATTATTTCGGATTCTCTCCTGAAGTTCTTTCATTTTCTCCCGCAGAAGATAAAGGGAGAGTTCTTCTTTGTTTTTAAAATAAAGATAAACACAGCCAACACTTAATTTAGCCTCTTTTGCTATCATTCTAATTGTAGCTCCGTTGTAGCCATACTCGGAAAAGACTTTGATGGCTGCTTCAATAATCCTTTTCTTAGTTTCATGTCCTGAACGCTTGTTCATATGAACTGTTGTTCAGTTTATCATAAATATGTTTCTGATGTCAAAATGAAAATTAAGACAAGCATATTTCGCTTGTTGTTTGATTTAAAAATATATTGATATTTAAATGTTTTTTTCATGAATAGTATTTATTTTAAAAAAATGAAATTCAGGAGTTGTAATTTTAAAAAAAATTTGATACACTTTTTTCAATGATGGACGCCATATCTTTAATACCATATGCTGAAGCAGTTCCCGTTCCTCCGTTGATTCTCATTTTTCTTGAACAGCTGTTTTTCCTTATACACATAATTCTTGTGAATTCCATACTTGGTGTTGGGTTAATTCTTCTATACAAATGGAAAAGAACCGTGGATTTCTTTGATATTAACAGGCCTCTTGCGAGAAGGATTCCAATTTTCTTTGCCCTTGCAATAAACATGGCAATTCCTGCCCTTTTGTTCCTGCAGGTTGTTTTTGGTCATTTATTTTATTCAAGCTCTGTTCTCATGGGAACCTTCTGGATTTTGATAATTCCCATTCTCATTATTGCCTACTACAGCTCCTATTTTCACTATAAAAAATTTGGAGTTTCTCAATATGCAAAATACTCTTTGATTTTGATGATTTCCCTTGTTCTCTATGTGGCATTCATACTTGTAAACAATCTATCAATGATGGAGATGCCTGAGAAGTGGAGCCTTTATTTTTCAGAAAGGGGAGGAACCATTCTTCTGTGGAGCGTTTCAAGCATATATCCGAGATTTCTCCACTTTATTGTGGCCTCCCTTGCAGTGGGAGGTATTGTTTATGCCTTTTATTTCAGTAAAAAGTCAAATTCTGAGAAGAATGCTATGGATGGCATCAGGATTTTTGCCTATGCAACCATGGTTCAAATGGCTGTTGGAGTGTGGTTTCTTGTGAGCTTGCCAGAAAGTATTATGCTTAAGTTCATGGGCAGAGACAGTGTCGCTACCCTTGTGCTCGTCGCAGGTATAGGAACAGCAGTTTTATCAGTCATATTAGCCTTTAAAAATAATCTAAAAGGCACATTAATATTTCTCCTTATAACATTGATTGCTATGGTGATAAATAGATACAATTTGAGAATTTTCTCTCTTGAGGATAAATTTAGCCCTACAAGTCTGGAAATTTCTCCGCAGTGGGATGTTTTTGTGCTTTTTGTGGTCATTTTGCTCATAGGGGTAGGAGTACTCTTTTATATGGTAAAAATCTCATTTAAAGGCAAAGAGGAAGCTAAATGAATTATCCTGTTTGGGAACTTTACTATCTCAATTCAGGAACTGTTGTAGCCATAATTGCAATTCTACATGTATTTATTTCTCATTTCGCAGTGGGTGGAGGAATATTTCTGTGGCTTACTGATCTTAAAAGTGTTCGGGAAAACAATCTCCCTCTTCGAGAATATGTTCGAAGGCATCTGTGGTTTTTCCTTCTTGTTACAATGGTGTTTGGTGGTGTATCTGGTGTTGGAATATGGTTTTCCATTGCTCTTTCAAATCCTGCAGCAACTTCCTTACTTATTCACACCTTTGTATTTGCTTGGGCAATAGAGTGGGTTTTCTTTATAGTTGAGATAGTTTCTCTTCTTATCTATCACTACAGATTTGAGGTTCTCTCCAACAAGCAAAGACTTACAATAGCATTTATATATGCTCTTTCGGCTTGGTTAAGCCTTTTTGTAATAAATGGAATCCTGACCTTTATGCTAACTCCTGGAGAGTGGCTTAATACAAGGAATTTCTGGGATGGATTCTTTAATCCAACCCATTTGCCAGGCCTCTTTTTTAGAACCTCAATTTGTATTATGTTTGCAGGGCTTTTTGGATTTGTAACAGCCCTGTATCAAAAGGATGAAAAGCTTAAAGTTACACTGCTTCGTTACTGTGCAAAATGGCTTTACATTCCGCTTCCTTTTCTCTTCTTATCAGCTGTATGGTATTTCTCCTCTTTGCCTGAAAGTGCAAGGTTTACAAATTTTGTGCTCAACAAGCAGACTCAAAATCCTTTGAATGTGTTTCTCTTTTCATCGGTGCTTATCTATATTGTGGCCATCCTCTTTGTCCTTAAAACAAATAAAATCATCCAGAAGGTTGCTTTAATTCCACTCTTACTTATAGGACTCTTCTGGATAGGCTCTTTTGAGTATTTGCGGGAGTATGCGAGAAAGCCTTACATAATATATGGTTACATGTATTCTCCGTCGATTATCGTTACCGATGCGGAGAAATTAAACAAAGAAGGATTCCTCAAACATGCAAAATGGACAAAAATCAAGGAAATAAGCGAGGAAAATAAGATACAGGCAGGAAGAGAGCTTTTCAACTTACAATGCCTGAGTTGCCATACAATAGGTGGAGTAAAAAATGACATTATCAAAAAAACCGAAGGACTTACCTATCTTGGAATTGTCTCTCAGATATATGGTCAGGGTAAAGTTCTTGACTATATGCCTAAATTTGTTGGAACTGAAAGGGAGATCGAAGCCCTTGCATCATTCATAGTGAGCTTAAGAGGAAAGAAGGAAGAACCACATGCAGAATTCACTCCTAAGGAAGAGCCAGTCTTTATACCATCCTTTGATCCAAAAAAGGATGAATATGTGCTTCTTGTTTGGAGTGTGCTTGGAGAAAAATGTATTACCGATTCAGATAGATGGTTTTCCTTTCTTTATGCTGGAAGCACCCTTCAGGCTTTGTTGATTAAGAGGGGAGTAAAACCAGAAATAATCACAGAGGGAGTAGAGATCCATTACATACCTCCAAGAGGACATGAAAATCCCTCAAAATATCTCGATTTCTGGAAATACTCGGAGTCATTGAGAGGAAAGAAAATTCCTGGAAACGTAGGTGTCAGCGGAAAGACAGTGCGAGGAGTATTTGACTTTGACAAGGATAGAAAAATCTTCATTGCCGATGCAGTTCCTGTTTCTCCATATAGTGATGACGGTGCTTTTAATCCTTATCCAATTTTTGATGCAAAGGCAATTGAAAAAAGCACTGGTAAGGTTTTACAGCAAACACGCTTCGTTGTTCCTGTATCTACAGAGCTTAGATGCTTTGTATGTCACGGTGGAAAACCTCGTTTTAACGGTATTTCAGGCATCTCTGATGAGACTGCTATAAATATTCTTAAAATACACGATAGAAATCACGGTACAAAGCTATATGAAAATGCCTTGAAGGGCAAGCCTATGATGTGCCAGAAATGCCATGAAGACTTTATTGTTAAGTCTGAGGGAATAAAGGGACACAACAGTTTCTCTGCATCTATGCACGGCTGGCATGCCAACTATGTACCATACAAGGATGAAAGAGCTTGTAACTTCTGCCATCCAAATGATGCTAAAGGAAATACGAGATGTAACAGAGACATACATACAAAGCTTGGTATAGGATGTACTCGCTGTCATGGAAAACTGGATGACCATGCAGCATCTGTGCTTCTTGCCCAGAAAGACTCACGAACAGCGTCCATACTTCTAAAAAATCTCAAACCTGAGACGCCAATTGAAAAAATAAATCCACGCAAACCATGGGTAAATCAGCCAGACTGTCTTAGTTGTCACATCGGATTTACTAAGCCTTCAGCTGATGCAAATGGTTTTAACAAATGGACCTCTGATTTTGGCACCCTTTACAGGGTAAGAATGGATAATACAGGAAAAATTCCTTGCACTGCCTGTCACAGCTCTCCACATGCAGTTTATCCCGCATTCAATGACTTTGGGAAAAACAGGGATAATATCCAGCCAATGCAGTATCAGGGAAATCCATTTCCAATCGGTGCAGACATGAAATGTGAAGTATGCCACAAGGTTAAAATTCAAGGCACAGGGCACCATGCAGATATTTTAAAGATGTTCAGAAATAGAAAAGCTTTACAGCAGTAATTCTATTCAATTAAAATTATTTTAAAATCCTTTTAATCGAGGAGGAACAAATGCCACCTAAAACCAGAGAAGTTGATATTGTAAGAGGAGACACTCTTTATGACGATGGAGTCCATAAATTCATATGGCTTGGATGGGAAGAACATGAAGAAGAGGGACTTGTTCAGGTGAATCAGTATCTTATTGAAAACAGAGGAATGGGGGTTATTCTTGATCCCGGAGGAGTTCATGTGTTTCCGAGGGTTGTTGCAAATGTATCCCGTTATGTTGATCTCGACAAAATTGGGCATCTGTTCTTTTCTCATCAGGACCCTGATGTATCTTCTGGCGTTGCCCTTTGGTTAAGTGTAACAAATGCAAAGGTTTATATCTCAAAATGGTGGGTCAGATTTCTCCCTCACTATGGCATTTTCGATATGAATAAAATTGTTCCTCTTGAGGAGGGAGGAGGACGTATTGCCCTTCCAAGTGGTGATTATCTTGAAATAATACCTGCCCATTTTCTTCATTCTGTGGCAAACTTTCATGTCTATGATCCTCGTTCAAAGATTCTATTTACAGGAGATCTGGGAGCTGCAATCTTTCCAAAAGGACAGAGATATACTTATGTGGAGGACTTTGACAGTCATTTAAAGCTCATGGAAGGGTTTCACAGAAGATATCTTGCATCAAACAATGTTATAAGAAGATATCTTGAAAGGATAAAAAACCTTGATATAAATGTGGTTGCACCTCAGCATGGAGCTATAATGCACAAAAAAGAGCACATTCAGAGATTTTTTAACTGGCTTTCAGGGCTCAAGTGCGGTTCTGACTTAATAGATGAATTCTATCGATAGGAGGAAGTGAATGTTTTTTAGAAGAAAAAGAGTTTCGTCCAATAATAGTAAGTTGGTGGATACTAATCTTGCATTAATCAAAACTCTCTCTGCAGGAATAATAAAGTCAAATATTGTGGGTTCAACCATATCAAATACAATGGGACTTATAGAATCCAATTTTACAAGAATTAAAGATGAAGTCTCCTCAATCGCAACTGCCATGGAAGAAATTGATGTTACCATTAGGGATATGTCAAAAAGTGTTGCCTCCATAAATATGGAAGTTCAGGCAATGGTAAAGCAAAATGATTCAATGGATGAAGAACTTGAGAGAAGAGTAAATGACATAGAGTCTCACAATCGCAAAATAATTGAAGTTGTTGATAACATAAAAGACCTTGGTCATGCCACTGAAAATATCGGAAACATTGTAACTTCTATTTCGGATGTGGCGGATCAGACAAATCTTCTTGCTTTGAATGCATCAATAGAAGCAGCAAGGGTAGGTGAGGCAGGAAGGGGTTTTGCAGTGGTAGCCGATGAAATCAGGAAACTATCTCAGAAAACTGAGGCACTCACAAAGGACATTAGTAAAATTCTGGGAAACCTGCGAGAAAGAGTAACATCAGCGGTTGTTGAGGTTGAAAAAATAAGGGAACTCTTTTTAAGCATCGAAGAGGATATGAAAAATATTAGAAAATCCTTTGAAAAAACCAAAACTATGTCTGATACTGTTGGAGATGCAGTAAATACCCTTTCTACTGCAATTGAAGAGCAAAGTCAGGTACTCACCGATGTTTCAAAGCGAATTACAAATACTGCATCAATGTTAAATGAGACCTATAAGGTATTCTCTACAGTAATAAAGGTAAATGACGAAATATCAAAGCTTACAAAATTTTAGTTGTGACGGAGAAAATTTTAACTTTGCCCTCTGTCCTCATGTAAATGAGAATGACGTTTCTAAGTGGGAGAGTATTGCTGAACGGATTTCCTCTGTAATAAATAAAAGAGTTACACTGAATCTTTTCTCCAACAATTTTGACATTCCCTTAGCAGATAAGTGCTGTCACATGTACTATGCAAATCCTGAATTAACCCTTGAGCTTTTAAAGAGAGGCTACCTACCAGTGGCTAAACTTAAGGACGCTCAAGAAAGCCTGTGTAGTATTTCGTTACAAAATTATGAGCCTAACAAAAAATCTGTTAGAGTTGCTTTAGTAAATCAAAGATATTTTCTACTTCCACTTCTTATGCACAAGAGAGAGTTTAAAAAATTTAAACTTGTATTCGTAAAAAACTACACAGAAGCTCTTGAACTTTTAAGAGCAAATAAGGTTGATTTAGCCTTTATTTATACACAGTTTGCAAATACCCTTAAGGAGGATAAATCTATAAATTTCGTTGAGGACTATTGTTTTCCTCTACCTCACTACATACTAATTCATCCTTCCCTTGAGCCTTATAGGGATGCAATTGAAGGAATAGATTTTTTCAAACCTGTTAAAGAAAGTGACATAGATTATCTTAAATCGCTTTACGAAATGCTTGATAAACTTCTTGCTGATTGGGCTCATCATGATATTGCAGAAGCTGTAATAGGCTCACCAAATTTTGGGGTTATAGTTTATCAGGAAAAAATTGTATATGCAAATGAATATGCAAGGGAAATCCTCGGATACTCAGAGGAAGAGCTATTCAGAAAAAGTGTTTTAGAGATTATACATGCAGAAGATAAAGAGATGATAGAACTTTTAAAGGATAGATACGAAAAGAGACTTAAAGGAGAGAAATTTATAGGAACCTACGAGTTACCTTGGAAAAAAAAGGATGGCACCATCGTTTATACGAGATGCTTTACCAGTACAATTCTTTTTAAGGGAAGATATTCTGGCTTTATTTTACTTACTGATATAACTGAACAAAAATTTGCAGACAAATTTAAAAATATCCTGATGGAAATAAACAAAGTAATAACAAAAAGTCTCACTGAAGAGGAAATATATGAAGGAGTCTGCAGAGCCCTCACAGAGAAGCTTGGAATGGTTTTTGTCTGGATATCTGAACTGGACGAATCAAAGAGCAAATTACGGATAAAATATAAATGTGGAGATGACAGAGGAATATTCGATGTATATGATTTTAAAATATCCTCATCTGATACAGTCACATACGAATCATTAGAAAAAGGAAAAATCATTGTAAATCCAAATTCAATTGAATACGCTAAAAGGGTTTCCTGTGCAGAGGAACTTGTAAAAAGAGGGTTTCTCTCATCATGCACAATACCATTTATTAAACACGGCAAAGTGATTTCGCTTTTAAAAATTTATTCAGCCCAGCCAAATTTTTTCAATGAATCTGTAATGGAAATTCTTGAAGAGATTCAGAACGATATATCATTTGCTCTTGAAAAAATAGAAATGATAAGAGAAAATCTCATATTGTCCGAGTCTTTAAAAAATTCAGATACCTGGATTTTGATAACAGATATAAATGGAAGAATTACTTATGTGAATGATGCGGTAGAGAGAATAAGTGGATACAGAAGGGATGAACTTATTGGAAAAAATCCAAGAATTTTTAAATCAGGGCTTAATCCTCCTGAATTTTACAAGGAAATGTGGAACACTATCCTTTCTGGCAAAGTTTTTCGTGCTGTTACTCCTAATAGAAAAAAGGATGGTGAGATATTTCATGTGGATTTAAAAATTATACCTGTTAAACTTCCTGGAGGAGAACTTAAGTTTGTTGCTGTTGCAGAGGATATTTCAGAGAAGATGAAACTCTCTGAGAGAGTTCAGGAATTACAGAACTTTGATGCCCTTACAGGACTGCTCAATATGAACGGATTTTCAGCAAATATATCTCAACATCTTCAGGAAACATCAAGGCTCGGGCTTTTAATCTTAATTGATATTTATGACATGACATATATAAACAAAATTCTTGGTATATCAAACGGTGATAGGTTATTGCAGGAATTTGCAGAGAGACTTAAAAAGACCTTTGGAGACACCGAATTTGTCGCAAGAATAGGTGCAGATACCTTTGGAATCTATTTAGTAACAGAGAGCTCTGATGATCTTTATAAAGCCTACTCTAAAATTTATGGATTAAACAATGCAGTCTTTAAAATTAATGAAAAAACAATTTCTGTGAACATAAATGCAGGAATTACCATTTTTCCAAAAGATGGGAAAAACTTTAAAATCCTCTATGAACGAGCAGATATTACTCTACAACAGTCAAAGAAAATGGGTCCTGGTCATATTCAGTTTTTTGATCCTGTGATTGAAGATGAGGCAGAAAAGCTCTGGGATGTATTTTATCTTGTTAAGAAAGCTAAAGAGGAGAATCTCTTTAGATTTTACTATCAGCCCTATTATTATGCTGATACATTAGAGATAGCAGGTTTTGAAGCTTTGGTTAGAATAATTGATAAAGAGGGAAAGCTTTACACTCCTAATGTTTTTATAGATTATTTAGAAAACAGTCAATATCTTGAATTTTTTGAGCAGTGGGCAATTTCAGAGGTAAAGGAAAAAATAAAGAAGTGGAATAAGAGGATATCTCTAAACATATCAGGCAGAACTTTTAGTAATCCCCTTTTTTCGGTAGTTATTTCTGAAATTAATTCACAGCTAAGAGATAAGCTTACCATCGAGATCACCGAGCGACTTTTTATAAAAAATCCAGAATATGCCATTCAAATTCTCTTAGATATAAAACGTATGGATAGCCCACCTCAAATTGCAATGGATGACTTTGGCACAGGATATTCTTCAATTGTTTATCTCAAGGATTTGCCAATTGACATCATAAAAATTGATAGAAGTTTTACTAAGGATATGATGAGTGATAAGAAAAGTTTAGTAATTGTTCAGACAATCATAAATCTTGCAAAAAGACTAAAAAAAATCGTCCTTGTTGAGGGAGTTGAGACTGAAGAACAATTCGATATTGTAAAAAATTTTGGATGTGATTTAGTTCAGGGATATCTCTTCTCAAAGCCTCTTCCAGAGGAAGAGATTGAAAAGTTGTTAATCAATAATTGAAAATTTTGTTTGTACATTAGATTTATAAAACTATGGATTTTTTACGAGCGAGTTAATATTTTTAAATTTCATAAGAGTTTTTTTATTGACTTTATTAGTTTATCCAAGGTTTGAAGAAGGATAAAGACTTTCGAATTTTGCCATTATCTGTCAATTACTTGACCTTGCAGTACATTAAATATTCAATATTACCCTTTTGCCCTTTTACGGGTGATTCAATAACTCCTATGACCTCGAGGTTAATCTCTTTCATAAAAGCTTCGATTTTATTTACTGCGCGAGTTCTTTTTTCTCTATCTTTCACAATCCCTCCTTTTTCAACCTCTCCTTTTCCCACTTCGAATTGAGGCTTGATAAGTGAGACGATCTCTCCAGTTGTTTTCAAAAATTCCAAAGTCTTTGGAATAACAAGGGTGAGAGATATGAAAGAAACATCAACGACTGCAATGTCGATAGGTTCTGGTATTTTATCCTTTTCCATGTATCTTATGTTTGTTCTTTCTATAGGAATAACTCTTGGATCGTTTCTTAACTTCCAAGCCAACTGACCATATCCTACATCAACTGCGTAAACTCTTTTTGCTCCCTGTTGAAGAAGACAGTCTGTAAATCCTCCGGTGCTTGCACCCACATCAAGAGCAACTTTATCCTTTACATTTATTCCAAATCTTTGAATTGCTGCCTGAAGTTTCAGCCCTCCACGACTTACATAGGGAAGAATTTCTCCACATAGCTTTATTTCAGAATTTTCATCTACTAAAGTTCCCGGTTTTTCAATTTTTTGTCCATTTACGATCACTTTTCCCTCAAGTATCAAAGCTCTGGCTTTTTCCCTGCTTTCTGTTAATCCCTTTTTTTGGAGAAGCTGGTCAAGACGAATTTTCACTCTAAGAGGTTCTTTTAATGATGTAACTTGCTATTTCTCTTAATGGCTGTGCACTGTGATCAAAAACTTTAAGAGCATCTATGGCACAGTGTATTAGCTCTTTTGCCTTTTCCTTAGATTTCTCTATCCCGAAAACTCGTGGATATGTCATTTTCCCTCTTTCGATATCAGAGCCCTTAGGCTTTCCCATTTCCTCAGTTTTTCCTTCTATGTCAAGAATATCATCTACTATCTGAAATGCAAGTCCAATTGACTCTCCATAGGTTTCAAGGCGATTTATCAAATCTTCAGATGCTTCTGCAAGTATCGCACCTATTTTTACAGAAGCTTTTATCAATGCAGCAGTTTTTTTTAGGTGAATAAATTGAACTATCTCAGCATCAGGCTCAGCACCCTCTGAAATAAGATCAAGTGCCTGTCCAGCTACCATTCCTCTAAGTCCAGAGGCATGAGAAATTTCTGAGATAACCTTAAGAAGAGCCTCTTTGCTTATCGAAGCGTAGTTAGGGTTTGAAAGAATAGTAAAAGCCTCAGTAAGCAGTCCATCTCCAGCAAGAATGGCTATCCCTTCTCCAAAGACTTTATGATTAGTAGGTTTTCCACGCCTTAGGTCATCATTATCCATTGCTGGAAGGTCATCATGTATTAAAGAATAAGTATGAATAAACTCAATTGCTGCGGCATAAGGAGTTATATCGTTCTGCCCTCCACAAGCTTCGTAGGATGCCAATGCAAGGATAGGTCTTAACCTTTTTCCTCCTGCAGTTAGGGAATATGTTACCGAATTATGGAGAATCTCTGGACGAATAGGATCATTGAAATAAGATAAGATAAAGTTTTCAATCTTATTTCTCTTTTCTTCAATGTATTTTTTTAAATCAAGCTCTATTCCCATTCAATAGTTCCAGGAGGTTTGGAGGTTATGTCATAGACCACTCTGTTTACGCCCTTTACTTCGTTGATTATCCGATTCGAAAGCCTTTCGAGTAAATCGTGGGGAAGCTTAACCCAATCTGCTGTCATTCCATCTAAGCTGTGAACTGCTCTTATTGCTATTACATATTCATAGGTTCTTTCATCTCCCATTACTCCCACTGTTTTAATTGGAAGCAAAACTGCAAAAGACTGCCAAAGCTTTTTATACCATCCTGACCCTTTTATCTCCTCAAGCACTATTTTATCAGCCTGTCTCAATATATCAAGCCTTTCTCTTGTAACCTCACCTATGCACCGAATTGCAAGACCAGGGCCAGGAAAGGGATGTCTATACAAAATTTCATCTGTAATGCCGAGTTCTTTGCCAAGCTTTCTTACTTCGTCCTTAAAGAGTTCACGTAAAGGTTCAATTAGCTTTAATTTCATTCTTTTCAGAAGTCCGCCCACATTGTGATGACTTTTTATGGTGGCGGAAGGACCTTTAAATGATATGCTTTCTATCACATCTGGATAAAGAGTACCCTGGGCGAGAAATTTAACGCTTTTAAGTTTTTTTGCCTCTTCCTCAAAAATCTTTATAAACTCTCCGCCTATTATTTTCCTCTTTCTTTCAGGGTCTTTTACTCCCTTTAGTTTTGATAAAAATCTATCTGATGCATCAATAACGCGCAAATTTATGTGGAAATTATTCCTTAGCATCTCTTCAACCCTTTCACGCTCACCTGCCCTAAGAAGTCCATTATCAACAAAAATACAGGTAAGAGCGTCTCCAATTGCCCTATGAACAAGTACTGCTGTTACAGTGGAATCTACACCTCCACTTAATGCACAAACTACACCGTGTTTACCTACTTTTTTTCTTATCTCCTCTGTCTCTCTCTCAATAAAGGAATGCATGTTCCAAGTTCGTTTAGAGTGGCATATTTTAAATACAAAATTTTCAAGAATCTTTTTTCCTTCCTCAGTGTGAACCACTTCAGGATGAAATTGAAGAGCAAAAAGTTTCCTCTCTCTGTGAGCCATAGCAGCGTATGGAGAGTTTTCAGTGTGTGCAAGTCTTACAAATCCTTCTGGCATTTTGTCAATTTTATCGGCATGACTCATCCAAACAACCGTTTCTTCCTTTAAATTTGCAAATAAATCCTCAAAGTCATCAATGCGAAGAATAGCTTTTCCATACTCTCTTTTTTCTGCTTTCGAGACTTTACCTCCTAGTAAGTAGGTTATAAGCTGCATACCATAGCAAATACCGAGAATTGGTATATTGAGATCAAATATTTTCTTATCTATCGTGGGTGCGTCTTTTTCAAAAACACTTGCAGGACCTCCTGAAAGAATAATCCCTTTTAGACTTCTCTTTTCTATCTCTGAAAAAGGAGCATTACAGGGAATTATTTCAGAGTAAACACTCATTTCCCTTATTCTTCTTGCAATTAACTGGGTGTACTGTGAACCGAAGTCTATTACAAGTATTTCATCCATATCAGTCCTCAACCCAGTAATTGGGAGATTCCCTTGTTATAGTCACGTCATGGACATGACTTTCTCTTAGTCCTGCATTGGTTATTTTGATAAATCTTGCCTTAGTGCGTAACTCTTCAAGGTTTCTACATCCGCAGTAACCCATTCCAGACTTTAATCCTCCTACCAACTGAAGCACGCTTTTAGCAAGAGGCCCTCTATAGGGAACTCTTCCTTCAACTCCTTCTGGTACAAGTTTGTCTGGTGAGAGTGTTTCCTGTCTGTATCTATCCCTTGAACCACTCTGCATTGCACCAATTGAGCCCATTCCTCGATAGGTCTTATAACTTCTTCCCTGATATAAAATAATCTCACCTGGTGCTTCATCTGTTCCAGCAAAGAGACTTCCAATCATAACGCAACTTGCTCCTGCTGCTAATGCTTTTGTAATATCTCCTGAGTATTTAATCCCTCCATCTGCTATTAGAGGAATGCCATACTTTGATGTCACAGAATAACAGTTCATAATTGCTGTGAGCTGAGGCACACCTGCACCAGCAACAATTCTTGTGGTACAGATTGAGCCTGGTCCAATACCAATTTTAACAGCATCTGCTCCTGCTTCTATTAGTTCCTGAGCAGCTTCTGCTGTGGCTATATTTCCTGCTACAATATCTATATCAAATCTTCTCTTCAGCTCTTTTAGAGTCTCTATTACGCCCTTGCTATGACCATGGGCTGTATCAATTACAATAGCATCCACGCCCGCTTTTATTAGGAGTTCAGCCCTGTAAATAGCTGGCTCTCCAACACCAATTGCAGCAGCAACTCTGAGCCTTCCAATGCTATCTTTACAGGCATTAGGATATTTTTTCCTTTTTTCTATGTCTTTTATTGTAATTAAACCTTTGAGATTAAAATCTTCATCTACAATGGGAAGTTTTTCAATTTTATATCTATGTAAAATCTCCTGCGCTTCCTCAAGATTTATGCCTACTGGAGCTGTGATTAGCCTTTCTTTGGTCATTACCTCTTCTACTTTTCTTGTAAAATCTCTTTCAAACTTCAAATCTCTATTTGTGATTATTCCTACAAGTTTTCCATTTACAGTTACAGGAACTCCAGAAATTCTATACCTCTCCATCAGTCCTAAAGCCTCGGAAAGAGGAGCATCAGGAGAAATAGTGATGGGATCTACTATCATTCCACTTTCAGATTTTTTAACCTTATCTACTTCTAATGCCTGCTTTTCCGGTGACATATTCCGGTGAATAACGCCTATACCTCCTTCTCTTGCAATTGCTATGGCAAGATTAGCATCAGTAACCGTATCCATAGCAGCTGAAACAATCGGAATATTCAATTTTATTTGTGGGGTAAAATCTGTTGTTACATCTACCTCAGAAGGAACAATATCTGATTTTGCTGGAACAAGTAAAACATCATCAAATGTTAAACCCAATGGAATATCACTTTCCCTCATCTTATACTCCTTTGCTAAATTTATTTAAAGCCTTCAACTTCTGTTATAATTTCTTAGATGCGCCTGTAGCTCAGGGGACAGAGCGTGGGGCTCCGGACCCCAAGGTCGGAGGTTCAAATCCTCTCAGGCGCATTAAACCTTTGTAAGTAGATGACCGAGCTTCTCCTTTTTAGTTTTCAGATAACACTTATTTCTATCATTAGGCTGTACCTCAATTGGAACTCGCTCCACAACCTTTAATCCATATCCCTCAAGCCCGATGATTTTCCTAGGATTATTAGTCATAAGTCTCATTTTTTTTATACCAAGATCTACGAGAATCTGAGCACCGATTCCATAATCTCTCAAATCAGGCTTAAAGCCTAGTTTAATATTTGCCTCAACTGTGTCACAACCCTTTTCTTGAAGTTCATATGCCTTTAATTTGTTCAAAAGCCCTATACCCCGACCTTCCTGCCTCATATAAAGAAGCACTCCCTTTCCAGCTTCGTTAATCATCTCTAAGGCTCTATGAAGCTGAGAACCGCAGTCGCATCTCTTTGAAAGAAATACATCTCCAGTCAAACACTCAGAATGAACTCTCACAAGAACTTCATCGTTTGATGATATCTGTCCCTTTACTAACGCAAGATGAACTTTGTCATCTATTAATGTGGTGTATGCAATTGCCTTAAACTCTCCGTAGTCTGATGGCAACTGAACAGTAGCAACTCTTCTTACCAATGTTTCTGTTCTCATTCTGTATCTGATTAAATCTTTAATAGTTAAAATCTTAAGTCCGTGTTTTTTTGCAAATTCCATTAGCTGAGGCACTCTTGCCATTGTGCCATCATCGTTCATTATTTCGCATATAACTCCTGCTGGATAGAGACCTGCAAGTCTTGAAAGGTCAACAGCAGCTTCTGTATGTCCAGCTCTTTTCAATACTCCGCCTTTCTGCGCCTTTAGAGGAAAAACATGTCCTGGTTTAATGAGGTCTTCAGGTTTTGTTTTTGGGTTAATGGCAGTAAGAATTGTAACAGCTCTGTCATGGGCTGAAATTCCTGTGGTTACTCCCTTTCTCGCTTCAATAGATACGGTAAAAGCTGTTTGATGGGGCGTTTCATTTAAATCAACCATCATCGGAAGCTTGAGTTCTTCAACTCTCTCAGGAGTAAGAGACAAACAAATTAGACCTCTTGCATATTTTGCCATAAAATTTATTGCTTCAGGAGTTACTTTTTCCGCTGCAATGAAGAGATCACCCTCATTTTCCCTGTCTTCATCGTCCACAATTATTATCATCTTGCCCTGACTTACATCTTCTAAAACTTCTTCAGTGGTATTAAATTTAAACTCATCCTTCTTAGAACTCACTTTTAACCTCCCGGGTTTAGTAAGGAAATTGCTTAATTTTTAATATATCAAAAGATTCAGATATTTTTCCAAAAAAATATAGAGCTATCAAATTTGCCGATAGAAAATTTTAAAATCTAATGTCAGGCACGCTTAGACCCAACTTCATCACTAAGAACTTAAAAACTACTGTAAATCAATAAGTTATCATCTACAAATTAGTCTACATGCCCTCTAAGCTATTTTTAAACCATCTGATTTTCCTCTAACTGTCTATATTTTCCTCCTCCCTTGTTATCTCATTTGCGAATCTAATCATCTCTCTTCGTTCTGCTCTATTCTTGCAATTAGAACCTCTCCCCTTTCTTTCATTACGAGGCTTCTCTTTTTATGTCATTGCGAGGAGCATAAGCGACGAAGGGATCTCATTCCGTTGGTATTTGAGACTGCCACGGCCACTTCGTGGCCTCGCAGTGACAAAAGAAGGATGTCATTGCGAGCGTCAGCGAAGCAATCTGGTCGTTGCATCTTTGTAGGCTTTACATAGAGACTGCTTCGGGACATCCAGTCCCTCGCAGTGATAGAAAGAGACCGCCACGGCCACTTCGTGGTCTCGCAGTGACATGTGGGGGGTGTCAGAGACTGCTTCGCCTCATCGAGTGACTCGCAGTGACAAAATGCATACGCTTAGTTTTCAGAGATCCCCTTCCTGCCTTTATTCTCTCCCTCGCAGGTCACTCAATCCTTTATCAATCTTAATAGAATCAAGATAGAATCAAGTCTTTTGTTAATCGTGATACACTTCACAGCAGAAAGAATTATAAGCAAATACAATGGATTAAGGTTATAAATCAAAGGAGAGAGTATTCATTTTTTTGATTCATGTTTTGAAAGTAAGAGATTTTTGATATTAGTTAACAAAGTAAAAGAAAATTTGGTTTGAAAAGTGTAAAAGTTATTAGACTATATTGAGTGGGTAAGGAAGATATAAGCTTCTGAAATATTTAGTTTTTTGAATAAAAACTGATATTTAGTGCCTCAGAATATCCAGTGCGCACCCCAAATTACATTCTCTCTGGAGCTTTGACTCCAAGCATTCTTAAACCATGCCTAAGAACAATCATAATACCTTTGCAAAGGGCAAGCCTTGTATGGGTTAGGTCTTCATCTTCTGATATAACCCTATACTTGTGATAATAGCTGTGAAATAGGGATGCTAATTCCTGAAGATAAAAGGTTATTCTGTGGGGTTCTCTAAAATGGACAGATAGTTCAAAAATCATCGGATATTGCAGAAGTTTTTTTATTATTTTTAATTCGTCCTCATTAAAAAGTTCGCCTATAAACTCTTTAACACTGCCTTTTTCTGCCTTTGCAAATATGCTATTAATCCTTGCATGGGCGTATTGCACATAAAAAACAGGGTTTTCGTGGGATTGCTTTTTTGTAACCTCCACATCAAACTCAAGATGGCTGTCATGCCTTCGAGTAAGAAATATAAATCTTGTTGTATCTGCTCCTATTTCATCCATTAAATCTCTAAGAGTAACAAAAGTGCCTGCCCTTTTTGACATTTGAAAAGGTTTTCCTTCTTTAAGAAGATTAACCATCTGAACTAAAAGTATTTTTATCTGGGAAGGACTCATTCCAAGTGCCTGAACTGCTGCTTTTACCCTCGGAATATATCCATGATGGTCTGCTCCCCAAATGTTTATTAATTCATCGTAACCTCTGTCAATTTTGTTTTTGTGATAGGCAATATCTGAAGCAAAATAGGTGTAAGTACCGTCACTTTTTATAACAACTCGGTCTTTGTCATCTCCAAAAGAGGTTGAACGAAACCACAATGCTCCATCCTTTTCATAAATATATCCAGCCTCTTTAAGATTAATAAGTGCTCGTTGAACTTCACCGGTATGATAAAGTTTCTTCTCGCTAACCCAGCTATTAAACTCTACACCGAATTCTTCAAGATCAGTTCTTATTTCCTTAAGAATTTTTTGGTAGGAAAACTCTATTAAAAAAGGTCCTATTTCTTCAAAGCTTTTATTCTTTATTCCGTCACCATAGGTTTTATAAATTTCCTCTGCAAGGTCGAATATGTAATCACCTTTATAACAATCCTCTGGCATTTGAACTTCCTTTCCAAAAAGCCTTTCTAAGGCATAGTAAACACTCAATCCGAGGAGCTCAACCTGTCTACCCGCATCATTTATATAGTATTCGGTAGAAACTTCATATCCTGCTTCCCTTAGTATATTGGCTAAGGCTGAACCAATTGCAGCTCCTCTACCGTGTCCAAGATGTAAAGGACCTGTAGGATTAGCACTAACAAATTCAATCTGTACCTTTTGACCATTACTTAACTTTTGTCTTAAAAACTCCTCTTCTTTATGTAAGAGTTCAGAGAATTTTGAAAGTACAAACTCTCTTTTGAATTTAAAATTTATAAATCCTGGACCTGCAACGCTTACTTCTTCAAAAAATTCTCCATCCAAAGCCAAAATTATCTCCTCTGCTACTGCTCTCGGATATTTCTTTAAATGTTTAGCCAGTTCCATTGCAATAGGAGTACTTAAATCTCCAAAGGCTTCGTTTTTTGGAATTTCCACCTCAATAGATACATCCGCGGGATAATTTAATTTTTTTAGTGCCTCGTCTATTTTTATTATCAGATTTTTATGCATAAGAATTTTAAATATATCTCATATTTTTAAGGGAAGTCAATTTAAATTAAACTGTCGCACCATTCCCGTGCATTTTGAAATAACTTTAGCCAAGGAGATGCCTTAAGCTTTCTCCATTTTTTAGGAATCCAGGGCCATTGCCACAATAGAAATGCTCTTTCTGGATGAGGCATCATGGCAAGATGACGGCCGTCTTCAGTACAAAGAGCAGTAATACCTAAAGGAGAGCCATTTGGATTAAATGGATAGATTTCTGTAGGCGTGCCTTCATCATCAACATATCTAATTGGCGCAAGATTTTTCTGGAGAACCAATTTCATTACGTCCTCATCAGGAAAATAGGCTCTTCCCTCTCCGTGAGCTATCCATACACCAAAAGTTGAACCTTCCATTCCCTTAAGCATAATTGATGGAGATGGAAGAATCTTTACAGTTGCCCAACGAGATTCAAATCTACCTGATCTATTCCAGATAAAACGGGGTTGCCTTATGTCTTCAATTCCTGCCCACGGAATCCATCCTAAAAGCGCCATTAACTGACAACCATTGCAAACACCCAAGCTGAATGTGTCTTTTCTTAAATAAAACTTCTCAAATTCGTTTTTTAAATGGGAAAATCTTATGCATCCAGCCCATCCTTTTGCTGAATCAAGAACATCTGCAAAACTAAATCCACCAACAAAGGCAATACCTTTGAAATCTTTTAGGCTTATTTTTTTATCTATGAGGTCCTGCATACATACATCCCAAGCCTCGAAACCAGCCAGATAAAAAGCTGCTGCCATTTCTCTGTCACCGTTACTCCCTTCTTCTCGCAGAATTGCTATTTTGGGCTTAGTATCTTTTTTAATAAAAACAGAGGGAGTTTTTTCTGGTACATAGGTAAGTCTATAGGAGGGATATGTTCTTCTGCGCAGGGTCTCTCTTTCTTCATCAACACACTCTGGATTCGCCTGTAGTCTGTCAAGCTGGTAACTAGTCTCTTCCCACAATTGAAGAAGTTTTCTTGTGCTTTCTTCATAGATTGTTTCTTTTTTGTAATTGATTAAAAATTTATCCTCACTGGTTGTTTCTGCCAGTTCATAAATGGGAACTCTATACTCCTGAGAAAGCTTTTTTACCCTTTCTAATTTTCTCTTTTCTACCTCTATTAACAGACCGGGCTCTTCACTAAAAAGCTCTGCTATAGCTCCATGTTTCGAAGGTTTAAGGAAAACATTCATACCACAAACACCTGCAAATGCCATCTCAAGAAGGGCTGTAATTAATCCTCCATCAGATATGTCATGACCTGCAGAGATTAAATTTTTTTCTAAAAGCGCCTGTATTAAATTAAAACTCCTTTTAAGAAGTTTCCAATCATCAAGATCAGGACATTCATTGCCTAACTGCTCAAAGCATTGCGCAAGAGCTGTTGCACCGAGTCTCCTTTTTCCAGGAGAAAGATCAATATGAAGAATCACACTTTCTCCTGGATATTTTATATCCGGAGTTACTACCTTATTTATATCAGGGCAGGGTGCATAAGCTGAGATTACAAGAGTTCCAGGAGATTTAACAACTTCCAGTCCTTCTTTAGTTTTCACCTTTGCAGCCATGGAAAGGGAATCCTTTCCGCCGTCTATAGCAATGCCGAGTTTAATCATTAAATCAGCCATAGCCTCAGCAGCTCTATAAAGTCTCACACCTTCTCCTGGAAGTTTTGCAGCCCACATCCAATTGGCAGAGCATTTTATGTCTTCCAAAGATGTAAGTTTAGCCCAAACAATATTTGTCAAAGCCTCAGTTACCGAAAGTCGAGCCATTGCTTCTGGGCTTATCAAACCCTTTATAGGTTGCTCTCCTACTGCATGGGCAATGCCTTTTTTGTCAAAGTATCCTTGCGCCACAACACAAAGATCTGAAACTGTAAGTTGCAAAGGACCTGCACATTGCTGTCTTACAATAAGTCCTGTTACTGAACGATCAACTTTGTTTGTAAGAAATCTTTTTGACCCAACTGATAGCAACCTAAGCACTCGACTTAGAGCCTCATCTATTGTTAAATTTTTGTCCAATTGGAGAGGTTTAAGTTTTCTATCAAGGCTTTCCAGTTTAAATTCTTTCTTTGGAATTTCTCCAAGAACATCCTTAAGGTTAAAATCTACAGCCTTTGTACCATCTTTACTATCATAAACTACCAATTTGCCATCCCCTGTAACTTCTCCTATAATTGACCAAGGCAGCCGCTCTCTTTCACAAATAGAGCTAAATAAAGTGACCGATTCTTTTTTTAGAAGAAGAGCATCATTTTCCTGATATTCGGCGCCCCAAATTTCAAGCACAGAGAGAGTTTCATCACCGACAATTACCTTTCGTATGTCAATTTTTGCGCCTTCCGGATACACTAGCTCTTTCACCACATTACAGTTTCCACCAGCGCCTTGATCATGAATGCTAACAATTGGATTTTTGTTGCCAAGCTCTACACAGGCACGCACAACCCTGTTAAGCTTATTCTCCATTTCTGCATCGCCCCGTTGGACAGCGTTAAAATCAAGCTCTTCACTTAGTTCTCCCGAAACCACCGAGGATGCTGCACCACCTCCCATTCCAATTCTATATGCAGGACCACCTATCTTAACTACATACATTCCCTTTCTCGGCGAATCCTTTTCAATATGCCTTGAATCTATCTGACCTATGCCACCAGTAAACATTATGGGTTTTATCCATTCAACTCTTTCATTGTCACTTAACCTCATTCCAAAGGAACGAATAAATCCAGCAATTAAGGGCTCTCCAAATTTATTCCCATAGTCTGATGCTCCGTTACTTGCTTCTATGGCTATCTGAAGGGGTTTGGCTAAGTTTTGGGGATAATTAAAGGATTTATTTTCCCAAGGAAGTTCATAATTGGGAATATAAAGATTTCCTACACAATAGGCTGCTGTTCCTGCAATGGTGAGCGCACCTTTTCCTGTGGCATGGACATCACGAATTCTACCTCCTGTACCTGTTTCTGCTCCTGGAAATGGAGCAACACCTGTTGGAAAATTGTGGGTCTCTGCAGTAAAGATAATATGATTAAGCTGTCGTTTTACCTCAAAGGAAGATGCATTGCCAGGTTCTGATGGTTTTAAATAACCTATTTTCTCTCCATAAATAGCGCTTGAATTATCCTTGAAGGCTATCACTGAATTTTTAGTATTTCTTTTAAGTGGTTCTTTAACAATGTCAAAAAGTGACCTGGAAACTCTCTTTCCATCTATAATAAGATCTCCCCTAAAAAACCAGTGTCTTGAGTGTTCACTATTTGATTGGGCAAGGTCAAAACATTCTACATCAGTTGGATTTCTCCTCAGGTGATCTCTAAAGAGTTTCAGATAAAAATCAATGTCCCATTCATCCCATCCTAATCCTAACTCATTGTTTATTCTTTCAAGGGCAACTCGACCTTCCTCAATAACGGGAACTATCCTTACTGGCTTTGGCTCTATGGTTAAAGCAAAATCTTCAAGAGGTTTTTCATAGAAACACTCTGTCATCCTGTCGTGGATTATATTTAAAAAATCTCTCACTGGGAAATCGTCTATCTTAGGTACAAGTTTATATCTTCTTGAACGCTCAACTCTCTTAATATTCTTTATCCCAATTGAATGAAAAATAGATACAGCACAGGTTGACCAGGCTGTTGAAAAATTAAGACGAGGACCAACTTCAAATACCATTCCATCTTCAGTTGAAAGAAAACTTTCCGATGAAAAATTATGAGGCTCAAAGGTTTCTGAAAGAAGCCATTTAATTATTCTCTCCTGTTCTTTATCAATAGAAGATGTGCTGAGTATGTTATAGCAAAATTCAGTAGCTATGTCTTTTATTCGGCTACAAATTTCCTTCTGAACCTTTTTAAGGAGCTCCTTTTTCTTATAATCAGATAAAGCACCCTTTCTGTAAAACCTAATTATCACTCTCTATTTTCCTTTATTATCATTTTTCCCTCTGCCTCAGCTAATGTTTCTCCATGAGAATTAGTTATTTTTGCCCTCGATTGAATTAACTTTGATTTTAAATGAGTTGCAGTGGCTTCTACAAGTATTTTTTCTCCAGGTGAGGCTTCCTTTCTAAATCTAATCTTTAATTCAGCAGTAACCGTATTGTAACCTAAGGAATTTGCAGCATATACGCAGGCTTCATCAAGCAAGCAAGAGAGAATTCCACCGTGAATTATTCCACTCCAACCTTGATATTCATGAGAGAGTATTATCTCACATGAGGCATAGCCTTCTTTATAGTTAAATACCGCCTTTAACCCTTTTGGATTTTCCCTTCCGCAAACAAAGCAGTAATCATCGGTTTTCATCATTTGTTCATCATCTCGAGAAATTCTTTGTTTGATTTGGTTCCTTTAAGTTTACTAAGCAAAAACTCCATCGCTTCTATCGGGCTAAGGGTGCTCAGTACCTTTCTCAATATCCATACTTTATTTAAAACATCAGGCTTAACAAGAAGTTCTTCCTTTCTTGTTCCAGAGGCACCAATATCAATGCTTGGGAAGATTCTTTTATCAGCAAGTTTTCTGTCTAAATGGACTTCCATATTACCTGTTCCCTTAAACTCTTCGAAAATCACATCATCCATTCTGCTTCCAGTTTCTACAAGAGCTGTGGCTATAACTGTGAGAGAACCACCTTCTTCAATATTTCTTGCTGTCCCAAAAAATCTCTTTGGTCTCTGTAATGCTGTTGCTTCCAGACCACCTGAAAGAACCTTTCCAGAAGCAGGAGTAATGGCATTATAGGCCCTTGCAAGCCTTGTGAGGCTATCAAGAAGAATAACCACATCAACTCCCTCCTCTACAAGTCTTTTTGCTCGCTCAATTACCATTTCTGAGACCTGACAGTGTCTCTGTGCTGGTTCATCAAAGGTAGAACTTATAATTTCAGCTCCTGTAACCTGTCGCTTCCAGTCTGTCACTTCCTCTGGTCTTTCGTCTATTAGCAAAATTATTAGATATATTTCTTTATGGTTTTTCTTAATTGCCTTAGCAATTGACTGTAAAAGCATGGTCTTACCAGTTCGAGGTGCAGCAACAATTAACCCTCTTTGTCCCTTTCCAACAGGAGTTAGCAAATCCATTACTCGAGTTGAATAGTCAGACGGATTGTATTCAAGGTTAATCTTTTCTGTTGGATAATAGGGAGTAAGATTATCAAAAAGCGGTCTTACAATACTTTCTTCAACTTGCTTTCCGTTTATTGTTTCAACTTTAAGTAAAGCAAAGTATCTTTCATTTTCTTTTGGTGGTCTTATCTGTCCTGTGATTAAATCTCCAGTTCTAAGACCAAACTTTCTTATCTGAGAAGGAGAAACATAAATATCATCGGGACTTGGCAGATAACTATAATCAGGACTTCTTAAAAAACCAAATCCTTCAGGAAGTATTTCAAGAACACCAGAGCCATAGACAGTTCCTATCTTTTCAATCTGACTCTGCAGAATTGCAAAAATTAAATCCTGTTTTTTAAGGGATGTGGCATTTTCAATGTTGAGATCACTTGCCATTTCAAGAAGATCAGCTATTTTTTTCTGCTTCAACTCAGAAATAGAAATGGGGATACTATTATTTTCCATAAGTTTTAACCTCGAAAATTTGGATTTTTAAAAGGATTTTTTTCACTTTATAAAGTTGAGATAATTTAATTTTCTCCAACAAAAAAAATTCTTTACCCCTTCAGGAGGGCAAACATTGACATATTTAAGATTACAAAATCTGTAAAATTTTGTCAATGCCTTGTCCTCTTCAAAATATCAATTCGAATAAAGATGGAGTTCCTATATATTTTTTCTAAATCTTGACATATTTCCTAAAGTAAAGTAATACTCTATTTCATGCCACTTAAAAGTTTTTTAGCCATCATATATACCACAATTCTAACCATTTCAGCCTTGCATATGCCTCAACCGCTGCTTCCGCTCCTAAGTAACATCTTCGGAGTAGAAATGGATACAATCTCCCTTGTAATGAGTGCAACCTTTATTCCCCTTACTATAATACCTATTGTTTCAGGAATTATTTTAAATTTTCTTCCGCCTAAATGGGTAATTTTTATTGCTGCTTTGGTGCACTGCTTTGTGGTGCTTGCTATATCGATGACTGAACAGGTTCAATATGTTATTTTGCTTCGCTTTATAGAAGGCTTCATGATTTCTTTTATACTTACAGCAAATACCACATACATTGCCCTTACAGCTAAAAAAGAAAAGATTCAGTTTTACATGTCCTACTACATAGCATTTACAACTATTGGAGGACTTCTTGGAAGAGTCATAGGAAGTACCATCGCAACCTATCTCGGATGGAAGGCCTGTTTTCAAATTATGTCAGCAAGTCTTTTGATTGTGCTTCCAGTGGTATATATGTTTCTTGAGGACATAAAAAATCCTAAGTCTGAACAATCCTATTTCCCTCTAAAAGGTCTGCTACAGATTCTTTTTGATAGAACAAACAGTAAAATTTATCTTAATGTATTTTGCCTTTTTTTCGTGTTCACTGGTATAACCAATTTCTTACCCTTCAGAATAAAAAGTCTCTTCGCAGAAAGTAGCGAGATGACCATAGGATTGCTTTACTCAGGCTACATTACAGGCATTGTCATATCATTTATTGCCACTAAGATTATTAAAATCTTGGGCAGTGAAAAAAAGACTATCATCTACGGACTTTCTGTATATGCTCTTTTTTTATGCATGTTTGTAATACCCAATATTACATTAATTTTTGTTGTAATGTTTGGTTTTTGCTCAGGAATGTTTCTTGTCCATTCTGTTTCATCGGGCTATTTAAATAAATTAGCAAAAAGGGAAAAAAGTCTTGTAAATGGTGCCTACATATCTATTTATTATTCGGGTGGAGTTCTTGGTTCCTATTTACCAGGTATTGTTTATAAAAATTTCGGGTGGCATATGTTTATTTTCACTCTTTTAGTTGTTATTTCTATTGGCATTTTCTCAATCTTTAGACTATCAAACCGTGCTTGATTGCATAGTTTATTATCTCTGCATTGTTCTGAAGCCCGAGTTTTTCAAGAATCCTTGCCCTATAAGTACTCACTGTTTTAATGCTTATTGAAAGCTCTTTTGAAATTTCCATCAGGCTCTTTCCTTGGGCTATCATTAGAAAAACCTGAAACTCCCTATCTGAAAGAGATTCGTGTGGATAAAGATGTTCGGTTTTGTCAAAATAGTAAAGTATTTTCTCAGAAAAGCTCTCTGGAACATATTTACCACCTTTTACAACTGTTTCTATCGCCTTTGTAAGTTCTTCCGGATCAACAGATTTTGTAAGATAACCTGAAGCCCCGCATTTTAAAGCTCTTATAGCATATTGTTCCTCTGGATACATGCTTAACATCAATATTTTCACGTCCTTAAAATCTGTTCTTATTTTCTTTAATGTCTCTATACCATTCATATCTGGCATTGCTATATCAAGAAATATTAGGTCAATTTTTTCCTTTGAAAGCAAATCCAGCGCCTTTATTCCACTATTTGCTTCCATACATTCTTCAATGAAGGGAATATCAAGTAAAATCTCTCTTAATCCCTTTCTAAAAAGTGTATGGTCATCAACGATTAATACTTTAATTTTTTTGTTCATTGTTTTTTATTGGAACCGAAATTATAACCTCTGTTCCACCCTCTGATGCTCTTCTTATATCAATAGTTCCATTTATAGAATATGCTCTTTCTCTCATAGCCATTAATCCAAATGAATCAGGACTTTTGATTTTTTCTTCAGATATACCCACCCCATTATCTTTAACACTAAGCAAAATGCTTCCATTGGACTTAAATATCTTAACATTTACCTCAGTGGCATTAGAATGTCTTGCTATGTTGGTGAGCGCTTCCTGAAATATTCTAAATAGAGCAAGTGATACTTCCTTCGATAAATCCAGAGAATCATCGGTCAAGTCCAAGTTGAATGTCAAGGATGTATTTCGGGAGTACTCTTTTATCTGCCATTTTATTGCATCCTGAAGGTTAAGATAGTCAATAAGAGATGGTCTAAGCCTATTTGAGATATTCTGAACTTCTCTAATAAGAGCATTAACAATACTTATTGATTCGTCTAATTTAGCTTTTAGGGATTCATCGAAAATACGCTTCTTAATCCAGGAAAGAGATAGTTTTAAGGCTGTAAGTGATTGCCCTAATTCATCGTGAATTTCCTTTGCTATTTCTCTTCTTTCGTTTTCTCTTGCGTTTTGCAAATAAACCGAGAGTTTACGAAGAGCTTCCTTAGATTTTCGGAGTTCTTCCTCGATTTTTTTTCTGTAAGTTATGTCTCTTCCTATTGTTTTTGTTCTAACAAAATTACCCTTTTCATCAACCTCCACATATACATTTAAAGAAGCGGTAAAAACTGAACCATCTCGCCTCACAAAGTCTCTTTCAACCTGGACAAAACTGTATTTTTCTATGTTTGGAAAAAATTCTGCCTGTGCTTTCTTTGATTCCTCTGTCATAAAGTAGATTATTGGTTTTCCTATAATTTCCTCCTTTTTATATCCAAGCATTCGAGCCTCTGTTTCATTACAATCAATTATGATACCGTTTCTATCAACAGAATGATACATATCTGGTGCATTATCATAAAGATCTCTGTATTTTTCCTCTGAAATTCTTAACTCCCTTTCAATCTTTTTTCTCTTCGATATATTTACTACAAGCACGATTATTACCGCAGAAAGAAAAATAAAACCCGCAACAATGGAAATTAATGTTTTTCTATATTTAATAAAAAAGCTTTCTGGTAAATTAATGACTCTGCTTTCCTTAGGAATTCTTTTAAGCGATACATTAAATCTTTTCAGTTCATTGTAATCAAACATATATTCATTTGGGCTTTCCTTTACTACTGGAATTTCTGCTGGAGTTTTTCCTCTCAGTATTTGAATTCCCAATTCTCCTGCTTTTTTTCCCTGCAGAAAAGCGCTCGTGAGCTTTCCTCCTACAATACCTCTACCAAGATAAAAATCCCAAACGCTGTATATCGGACGACTTGTGTGAGGATAGAGAAGATCCAGGCTTTCTTCATAGGCAAAAAAGTTACCTGTTTTGTCCCTGTTTACAAGTAAGAGTAAAATTATACTCTTAGGAGGAATTTTTTCAACTTCCTTTAGAAGCTCCTTCATCTCCGGATTTTCAAGCATTATAAACTGAACAGTCTTTGAAAATTTAGGTATTATGTCCATAAGTGTTTTTTTCATTGCAAGACCTGTGGTTGTAACATCGTTTATTATGTAAACCCTTTGCGTATCAGGATGTAGGCGAAGAGCTATTTCTATAGTTCCTGCTACATCAGTTTCTTCAGCAACTCCTGTGAACCACTTTCTGTGTTTCTCAATTAAGTTGTCGCTAAAATTATTAATTCCACAGAAAACAACAGGAGTGTTATTAAAAAGTTCTTCATAATATCTCATCGTAAAAAAAAGGGCATCATTGTCTGATACAAAGATTAGGTCAAAATTTTTACCCTTATATTTCTGATTAAAAAGTTTATATATTTTGTCAAAATATTTATCTCCATAAAACCTTTTTGTGTCCATATATTCGATATAAAACTCAGGCTGATTTTCAAGTTGACTGAAAGATTCTTTAATTCCTTTAATTATGTTATCTGTCCAGCTTAAGCCATGATGATAGGAGTTAATTATAAGAACTTTCTTCTTGTTTTCCTCCTTAGCATAAGATGGGCTAAGAAATATGAAAAAACTAAGGATAAATAGAAAAAAATACTTAAACATTCCCTTGTTCTTTAAACCAATCGTTGTATCTTGCTGCTCCTGGAATAATTGAGATTCCGGAAACATCTATGTGGCAACGAAAACGGTCCTTTTCAGGAAAGAAGCCTATTTCTTCCCCTTCGTAGATAACATTTTTCTTGTCCACTATGACTCTATTTAATTTGCTTTTCCTCTTGATAATTACATCATCAAGAATAATAGAGTCCTTAATGTCCACATCTTTCTCAATAATGACTCCACTTCCCACAAATGAGTTTTCAATTCTTCCACCAAAGATTATTGAACCATCTGCTATAATACTGTTTATTATTTGTCCTCCTAAAATTTTTGAAGGTGGTATATCATATCTTGAGGGATAAATGGTCCATTCCTTGTTAAAAATTTGAAACAGAGGTTTTTCACCTAACATATCCATGTGAGCCTCAAAATAGGATTTAATTGTTCCAACATCCCTCCAGTAGCCCTTTTCTTCATAAGGGCGCAAACCAGGAATTTGATTTTCAGCAAAGTTGTAAGCAAGAGCATTACAACCTCTACTAACAAGGTCAGGAATTACGTGGGCGCCAAAATCATGTTGTTTCTTTTTCTCTGCCCTTATAAGAGCATCAATGAGAACATCGGTGGTAAAGATATAATTACCCATTGAAACATAGGCCATATTGGGATTTTCAGGCATTGGAGTTGGATTTTTAGGTTTCTCCTGAAACCCTGCTATTCTATGGTCTGATTCAGTTACAATAACACCAAATGAGGAAGCACTTTCCAGAGGAACCGGTCTTGCTGCAACTGTTATATCCGCTTTTTTTTCAATATGAAAGTTTATCATCTGGCTTATCTCCATCCTGTATATGTGGTCTGCTCCGAAAATCAAAACTATATCAGGCTTTCTCTCCTTAATTAAGGCTATATTTTGGAATACGGCATCAGCAGTTCCCTGAAACCATTCCTGTCCCATTCTCATTTGAGGAGGCACTACTGTTACAAAATGATCTCGTCCTACAGAAGAAAAAAACCAATTCTGCCTGATGTGCTCTATTAGAGATTGGGATTTATATTGCACAAGAAGATAGATAGAATAGATTTGAGAGTTAACAAGATTACTCAAGACAAAATCTACGATTCTAAAACGTCCACCAAAAGGCACAGAAGGTTTTGAACGAAATGATGTAAGAGGAAAAAGTCTTTCTCCCTTTCCTCCTGCAAGCACAATTGCCAAGACTTTTGGATTGGCCATATCTTTATCCTCTCTTTAAGTTTTCTTTTCTATTAAAAGTGTCCAATAGTCGGCTTTTTGCCATTTTTTAATAAATTTTTCCACTTCTATCTTTTTGTTTCTATCCTCACCTGAATTAACAATCACATGGGCGTCATTAAAGCCAACCACAACCATGTAGTGATATTTTTTATAAAACCAGAATCCCTCATCAACCATAACAATAAGGGGTTTGTTCTGTTTTATTTTCTCTTTTAAGTCTTCTAAACTTCCTCTATATTGAAAACTATTAAAATCCTTTTTTTGTGGGTATAAAATCATGTCAAAATCCACTGTTCCTCTTCCTTCTTTGCTCAGAATATCCTTTGAAATTTCCTCAACACTTATTTTAAGCCCTAAATAATTAAATACCATTGCAAGAGAGGCTGGTCCACATTGATAATCCGTAGCAGGGAAAAAAGGGATTGAATCAATCAGATGTTCTTCAGCATTGACAAAAAAAGGATTAAAAAATAAAAAAAGAAAAATTATGATTAAAAAATGCCTCATAACTCACATTTTTTTAATATCATAACTCTCTCTATTCCTGCAAGGTCTTTAATGATTTCTATAACTTTAAAGCCTTTATCAAAAGCCAACTGTTCTACCTCTGATGCTTGATTTATACCTAATTCAAAAAATAGCAAACCCGAACTGATTAGATAATCTGCTGCCTCCGTTAATATTCTTCTATAAAATAAAAGACCATCATCACCGCCATCTAATGCCTCCAGTGGCTCATAATCTCTCACTTCTGGTTCAAGAGTTGGTATTTCATTTCTTTTTACATAGGGAGGATTAGCAGTTATTGCGATAAAGGATTTTCTTCTGAATGGTTTAAACATGTCTCCTAAACAAAAGTAAACATTACTTACGCTATTTAGTCTTTTATTTGCTATAGCATAGGATAAGGCTTTTTCTGATATATCAATGCCAAGCACAGTAAATTGTGGAAAATCTTTTGCTATTGATATAGCAATACAACCAGAACCAGTGCAAAGATCAAGAATAAAACCTTTATTCGCTGGTAAAAGGGATGTTTTTTTTTAAATTCCTCTACAATTATCTCTGTCTCAGGTCGAGGGATTAATACGCCTTGTCCAACTTTTATTTTTATATTATAGAAATCGCATTCACCTAAAATATACTCAAGAGGCTCTCTTTTGATTCTTCTGCTTACGAACGAATCAATGGTTTCTATATGGTTTTCGTCTAAGATTGGGTTCTCAGTAAAAAGTTTAATTCTGTCTATTTTTAATACATGAGATACTATTTCTTGAGCCTGTTTTTCAGCATTTAGGATGGAGTTTATCCTTAAGATACCTGCAATTTCCCTTATTTTTTCCAGAGCTCTCACATTTCTTTGAGTTTTTCAGCCTGATAGTGAGAAACCAAAGCATCTATAATCTCTTCAAGCTCTCCGTTTAATATCTGTTCGAGTTTGTAAAGAGTGAGTCCTATTCTATGGTCAGTTACTCTATTTTGAGGGAAATTATATGTTCTTATTCTCTCGCTTCGTTCTCCTGTACCAACCTGACCTTTTCTCTCAGCAGCTCTTTCTGCCTCTTTTTTCTGCCTTTCAATCTCAAGAAGACGGGCTCTTAAAACCTTCATTGCCTTTTCTCTATTCTTAATCTGGGATCTTTCATCCTGACACTGCACAATAATTCCTGTGGGAATATGCACGATTCTAACTGCTGAATACGCAGTATTTACCGATTGCCCACCAGGACCAGATGAACAAAAGGTATCAATTCTTAATTCCTTCTCATCTATTTTTATATCAACCTCTTCAGCCTCTGGAAGCACTGCCACTGTTGCAGTAGATGTGTGAATGCGTCCTGATGCCTCTGTAACAGGAATACGTTGAACTCTGTGCACTCCGCTTTCATATTTAAGCTTACTAAAAGCCCCTTTACCAGCAACTGTAGCGATGATTTCTTTAAATCCACCTAAACCAGTGGGATGAGAATCTATTACTTCGACCTTCCAGCCCTTTGCCTCAGCATATTTAGAATACATGCGAAAAAGATCAGAAGCAAAAAGAGCTGCCTCATCACCACCTGTACCTGCCCTAATCTCTAAGATTACATTTTTTTCGTCTCTTGGGTCTTTTGGAAGCAATAGAAGTTTAAGCTCCTGTTCAACCTGCGGTTTTATCTTCTTTAAAGTTTGAAGTTCCTCCTCTGCAAGCTCTTTTAGCTCTCCATCTCCACTTTTAAGAATCTCTTCTGCCTCTTCTATTTGATGAATAATACTCTTGTATTCCCTTAATTTAGTTATAATTGGCTCTAATTCAGCCTGTTCCTTAGAATATCTCATAAACTCTTCTCTGTTTGAGAGAGTTTTAGGATCGGTAAGAGCCTGTGTTATTTTTTCGTATTTATTCTCTATTTCAGTAAGTTTTTCAAACATTTACGCCATCCTCCCTTTTTGAGAGATTTAAAACTGCCTTTAGGGCTTCACAGGCAACCTCAATCTGAGAACCATCTGGTTCTCTTGTGGTTATCCTTTGAAAAAGCATACCAGGTAAAACCAACAATTTCCCAATAAAATTTGACTGCCATTTAGCAGAAATTTTAAGAATTTCATAGGAAACTCCGGCAATAAGAGGGAGCAAAATAACCCTCGATAGAGCCTTGAGAGTAAAGCTCCATGTGTTAGGGATAAGAGAAAAAACCATAATGCTTATCACAAGTACGATAAAGATAAAACTCGTACCACATCTTGCATGTAATCTCGAGTGTTCCTGTATTCCCTCCACAGAAAGCGGTGATCCTCCTTCATAGGCGTTAATAGTTTTATGTTCTGCTCCGTGGTATGCGAATATTCGTGCCATTTGAGGCCAAAGACTTATAGCAAAAACATATCCAATAAATATAAAGACTCTGAGAATTCCGTCCACAAGATTAAAAGCGAGTGAATTAGTGGATACCATTTGGAAAAAATAGCCTGATAGCTTTGTGAGATACAAAGGGAGCAAAACAAAAAGAGCTATACCTATGAAAAAAGCAAGAATCAAGGATAAAGCAAGGCTCCATGGACTTGATTTTTCTTCCTCAAATACGACTTTGCTGCTAAAATCTATTGCCTTCATACCGAGCCACAAAGTCTCAAGAAGAATGAAAAAGCCTCTTATTATAGGTATTTTGGTTATAGCCCTTGTTTTTTTTATCTCCTCGACTTTAACCACTATATCTCCCTTAGGGTTTCTAACTGCTACAGCCCACCCCTTCGATGACTTCATCATCACACCTTCAATTACTGCTTGTCCGCCAATTGGTTGTTCTTTCATATCCTCTTTAAATAAAAAAGGGTTAGAAAAATCCTGTCTAACCCTTTTTTATGAAAAAATTTGCCTATTTCTTTCCGTATTTTTTCATGAATTTTTCTACTCTTCCCTCTGTATCCACTATCTTTTGTTTGCCTGTGTAAAAAGGGTGGCATTTTGAACAAATGTCAACCTTTATAAGTGCCTTTGTTGAACGAGTTGTAAAAGTCTCTCCACAGGCACACACAACCTTTGCCTCTTTGTATTCTGGATGAATCTTCTCTTTCATCTTAACCTCCGTTTGTTATGATTCAAACTTAATTTTATCCTTAACGACAAATTTTTAGCAAGTCTACGCCTTTCCTCAAAGATAATCTCTTCGAAAAAGGACCATTTCCTCATAATTGACAAAAAAGGCAACTATCTTTTAAAACCTGCTGATCTAATATCTAATTCTTCTCATAGGAGATTATCAAAATGGTTGCCTTTATATCTAAGGGATTCTGCACTATGAAATCCGACCTCATCGCTATAAACTTAAAAATCTTTATAAATCAATGAATTATTTTATTCAGATTAGTCTACCCACCCTACAAGCTATACTTAAAACTATCCTATATCCATCTAACTGTCTCAATTTTTCTCCTCCCTTGTTATCTCATTTGCGAATCTGATCATCTCTCTACTTTCCGCTCTATTCTTGCAATTAGCCCCCCTTTCTGTCATTGAGAGTCCCCTCTTCTGTCATTGCGAGGAGCATAAGCGACGAAGCAATCGTGTCGTTAAGAAGTCCTAAAGACTGCTTCGCCTCATCGAGAGGCTCGCAGTGACGGATTGAGTGAAGACTACATCAGAACTTGGAGTCCCTGTCTTTTTATTAATCGTGACACCCTTCACAGAAGGAAAATGCAGAATGCAAAGAATTAAAGGTAGAAATCAAAGGATAGAAGATTCATTTTTTGATTCAAGTTTTGCCAATAAAAGATTTTTGATATTAGTAAATTATGAAATTAGACCTTCTTTTGAGTTTATAGATATGTTACTAAAAGGTAACAAAACAAAATCGAAAAAGCTACGAAAAGGTAACATGCAGAATAAAATCTGTTGATTTTGCATAACTTTTTAATGGCATTCTTATTGCTAAAACTTTTGTGTAGCTCATGAATTATGTACTTTCCCAATTAAATTGCAAAATTTTTCAAAAGAGAGGAGGTGATAGGAAAAAGTATAGAGACTTTTCTCATTTTTATCGAAAAAATCATTAAGAAGGAGGTTAGTTTATGGAAGAAAAAAAGAAAGGAGTTAGTGAGGATTGGTTGGCGTTCTGGCTGGCTGTGATTATTTTCTTAGTCTCGCTAATTTCCTATGCAGGGGTTGATCCTCTCGGCTGGGTTGTAAGCACAAAAGAATGGACAGACTCAAGCAAAGCAATAGCCCCTACTGGAAAAATTTATCAGAGCGTAAAGGGTGAAATTACAAAAATTGATGGCAACAAGATCACTATCAAAAAGGCTGATGGAAAAGAAGAAACCCTAACTGTTTCTGATCCAACAAAGTACAAAGTGGGCGATATTTATGAAAAGAAAGGTCTTTCCGGATTTGCTTCTTTGGTTCTTACCTACCTTTTCATGGCTGTTGTTTTCTCTATTGGTGCTGCCTTGATGAAGGCGAATCTGGTCAAGTTTAATATCGGATTCTTCTTTGTATTCTGGTTAAGTTATCTATGTTGGTTTATAGGTCATTATGCCTATTTTGCTGCCACAGATGCTCAAAAAGCTGGAGTTCCATGGTCTTTAAAGCTTACCGGGGAAGGAGGCTTTATTTTTGCCCTTTTACTTGGTCTAATTGTGGGTAATTTCTTTAGGCCCTTTGCTAAATTTATCGGCGAAGCCCTAAGGCCTGAGTTTTATATTAAAACCGCTATTGGTTTAATGGGTGCTCTTATTGGTTTAAAATCAGCAGAGGCATTTGGCCTTGCTTCAGCAGTGCTTTTCAGAGGACTATGCGCCATTGTTGAGGCTTATCTAATATATTGGGCCCTTGTTTACTTTATTGCAAGAAAATGGTTCAAATTCAGCAAGGAATGGGCTGCTCCTCTTGCATCTGGAATTTCCATATGCGGTGTATCAGCAGCAATTGCAACAGGTGGAGCAATCAAGGCAAGACCCGTTGTGCCAATTATGGTATCTTCGCTTGTGGTTATCTTTGCTGTGATTGAGCTAATCATTCTTCCCTTCTTTGCTCAGGCTTTTCTATGGAAAGAACCAATGGTTGCTGGTGCATGGATGGGACTTGCGGTTAAAACTGACGGAGCTGCCTTTGCATCAGGTGCAGTGGTTGATGCTCTTGTAAGAGCTAAGGCAGAGACTGCAGCTGGAATTAAGTATGAGCCTGGATGGATGCTTATGGCAGCATCGACAACAAAGCTCTTTATTGATATATTTATCAGCATCTGGGCCTTTATACTTGCCTACATATGGTGCGCAAAGATTGAGTGCAAGCCCGGTGAAAAAGTATCTGCAAAAGAGATTTGGAGAAGATTTCCAAAATTTGTTATGGCATATGCAATCAGTTTTATAGTAATTCTTCTTATTTCTGCTCCTCATGCTCCCAAAATACAGCCTGTTGAAGCACAGATAAATAAAATTAAAAAGGAAATTACCGCAACAGAAAAACAACTTGCTACTGTGACTGATCCCCAGCAACAGGCAACTCTTACAGCAAAAATCGATGACAATAAGAAAAAAATTAAAGAACTTGAGGCAAGCATAAAGGATTCAAAGAATGTTGTAAATCAAACAAAGGTTGCTACTGCTGGTACAAACTCCCTGAGAGTCCTTTTCTTTCTGATTACCTTCTTTACTATCGGTGTAATGTCTGACTTTAGAAAATTATGGGAAGAAGGAATTGGAAAACTGGCGATTGTTTATCTCATATGCCTATTTGGATTCATCCTATGGATAGGACTGTTGATTTCTTACATATTCTTCCACGGAGTAAAACCTCCGATAATAACTGGATAAAGGAGGGAAAATATGACAGATGAATCAAAACTTAAAGAGGAACTTCAAAAGATGGAAGCAGAGTATGAACCCCTGCTTCCTGTTGAAAAAAAGCTCATCATCTGGAGCATAGGACTCGGAATTGGGCTTCTATTTGTTCTTGTTTGGGTTAGCTATACTTTTTTCCCAGGAACACACTAAGAAAAATAGGAGGGGGATGCCCTCTCCTATAACAACCAAGCTCTTCATGTAGTTCAAGATGTTTCATCTCAGGATTATCTTAAGCAGATGCTAAAAATAGATAATTCTCGATTTGCTTTAAAATAGGCCTCTCTGGTTTAATTAATTTATGAATCTACTTTATTTTGAGAAACCCACTCGATACATAAATAGTGAAATAAATGCTATAAAAAAGCCTTCAAAGGACTTAATAAAATTTGCTTTAGCCTTTCCAGATACTTATGAGATCGGCATGTCTCATGTGGGATTAAAGATTCTTTATCAAATTTTAAATAACATACCCGATGTGAGTGCTGAAAGGGTGTATTCTCCCTGGCTTGATATGTCTAATTACATGGCTCACAACAACATACCGCTCTGTTCTCTTGAGACAAAGACTCCACTTAAGGATTTTCACATTATTGGGTTTAGTCTTCAATATGAGCTTTCCTATCCTTGTGTTTTAAACATGCTCCATTTAGGTCAACTACCGATTCACACAGAAGAAAGATTGTCAAAAAAATATCCCCTAATAATAGCAGGCGGACCTTGTGCTTCAAATCCTTTACCTATGTCTTCTTTTATAGATGCTTTTTTAATTGGTGACGCAGAGGAAGCTTTAGTAGAACTTGTAGATGTTTATAGAAATTGGATTAAAACTGGAGAAAGTAAAGAAGAACTACTTCAACAGATAGGACAGATTCCTGGCTTCTATGTTCCTCTTTTTGGTAGCAAACCAGTGAAAAGAAGATTTATAAAAAGCCTTGAAGAAGCACCTTTTCCACTTTCTCCTATTCTACCCTATATGAAAATAGTTCACGATAGAATCTCAATTGAGGTTTCGCGAGGTTGCCCTGCTGGATGCAGATTCTGTCAGGCAGGAATGATCTATAGGCCCCTTAGAATGCGTTCACCAGAAAAAGTAATCGAAATTGCCAGAAAATCAATTCAAAGTACAGGATATGAGGAAATATCCCTTCTTTCATTTAGTATAGGTCATTATGAGCATCTCGAAGAACTAATCGAGAGATTAAATAGAGAGTTTTCAAGTAGTGGCGTTGCTATATCTCTTCCATCAATTAGAGCAGACAAGGTAACAAGAGAACTTCTTAGAAAGATTAAGTTTACGAGAAAAACGGGCTTTACAATAGCACCCGAAGCAGCAACAGAGCGCCTAAGAAGTGTGATAAATAAAAATATTACCAATGAGCACATCGAACGGGCTTGTAGTCTTCTTTTTGAAGAGGGATGGCTTAGCGTAAAGCTTTACTTTATGATTGGACTGCCTACAGAGAGAGATGAAGATGTAGAAGAAATTGTGAATTTAACAAGATCAATTATCAAACTTGCAAGGAAAAAAACTAAAAAATTTGTTGATTTAAATGTAACTGTGTCTCCCTTTATTCCCAAACCACACACTCCTTTTCAATGGCTTGGACAAATAGGCTTTGAGGAAATGGAAAAAAAGCTTGATTATATAAAGATGGCCTTTGAAAGGAGCAAAATTCATTATAAGGGGCATGACCCAAGGATGAGCTTTCTTGAGGCTGCTCTATCAAGAGGAGATGAGAGAATTGGGAAGGTAATTAAAGAAGTATGGAAAAGCGGTGAGACCCTGTCAGCCTGGACAGAAGGTTTTCTCTTTGAAAGATGGCTTTCTGCAATGGATAAAACAGGCATAGATCTTTATTCCTATGCTACAAGGAAATATGAATTAGATGATTCCCTCCCTTGGAATTTTATCCATTCGAATATAAAGGATGATTTTCTTAAATTAGAGTATCAAAAAGCTTTAAATTTAGAAAGAACTGAAGAATGCACCAAAAAATGTGGAAATTGCGGAATTGATGGTTGCATTTTAAAGCTTAAAAAATCCCCTTCTTTATATGTAAACTCCATCAATAGAATTATCTCTCATCAGAAAGAACCTCCATTAGAAAATACTGTGACTTTAGTTAGATTTTGCCATCAAAAGAAAGGCTCAATGAAGTATTTGTCTCAGATTGAATTGGGAAATTTAATAACACGAGTATTAAGAATGGCTAAAATCCCCTTTGTTCTATCTAAGGGTTTTCATCCAAAACCAGAAATATCCTTTGGTCCTTCCCTTTCAGTTGGTATAGAAAGTGAAGCTGAGTACTTTGACCTAAAAATTTATGGTGAGCTTAAAGATGAATATATTAACAGAATGAATAAAATCTTACCTGAAGGGCTGAAGATAAAGTGGGCTAAAATAATTGAACCGAAAGAGAGTTCTTTAGGTGCCTTCATTGAGCGTTATAAGTATAGGGTGAGTTTACCAGAGAATTTTAACGCGAAAAATTCTCTTGAAATGGAACATATTCAAATTATAAGGAAGGAAAAAGCCTATTCTATTAAAAATTTCATTGAGGAATTTCAGATTAATGGAACTGAAGCATGTATAATAGTTAAAGATGGAGAAATTAAGGCAAGAATCACTGAGATTGTGGAAGCCCTTTTTGGTGTCTCATGGAAGGATTTGAATATAAAAAGAATAGAAATGACAGGATATAAAGGAGGCTGGGTAGAACCTTGAGTAATGAACTTTTAATTAATGTTACGAAACAGGAATGTAGAGTTGCCCTTCTTGAGGGTGGGCAGGTGGTTGAATTTTATATAGAAAGAAAAGGAGATTCCAGTTTTGTCGGGAACATTTATAAAGGTAGAGTCGTTAAAGTATTAAAGGGTATGCAGGCTTGCTTTATTGATATCGGATTAGATAAGGCAGCATTTCTCTATGTGGATGATATTAGAGGTGGTATTAAAGAACTCTACCCCTTTCTTGAAGCAGAAGAGGAGACAGAGTTCATATCCAAGCTCGACTTTAAAGATGCCTCCATAGAGGAACTCGTGCAGCAGGGACAGGAGATACTTGTTCAGGTTGCTAAGGATCCGATAGGCACAAAAGGAGCAAGAGTCACTTCTCGAATCACTCTTCCTGGAAGATATGTAGTACTTATGCCTGGAATGGAACACATAGGGATTTCAAGAAAAATTGAGAATGAAGAAAAAAGAAAGGAATTAAAGGAGATTGCTACAAAAATTAAACCAGGTGGGTTTGGGCTAATAATGAGAACAGTTAGTGAAGATGCAACAGAGGAAGAAATTCAAAGAGATATAGATTTTTTGCTTCTATTATGGGATAACATTCAGAAAAAAAAGGACAAAATACATGCTCCCTCTCTCATACACAGTGAGTTTGATCTTGTGCTCCGTAGTCTTCGTGATTTTATGAATCAGAATGTGGATCGTCTCGTAATTGATAGTTATAGCGAATGGATGAGAATTAAAGAGTTTGCCCATGTTTACTTCCCACGAATCGCCGATAAAATAGAACTCTACGAAGGTGATGAGCCCCTATTTGAAGCTTTTGGAATAGAAGTTGACCTTGATAGGGCTCTTGAGAGAAAAGTTTGGTTAAAATCAGGTGGATATATTGTAATAGACCAGACAGAGGCAATGACAGTAATTGATGTGAATACTGGTAAATTTGTTGGCAAAGAAAATTTAGAAGACACAATTTTAAGAACCAATCTCGAAGCAGTAAAAGAAATCGCTTATCAGATAAGACTTAGAAATTTAGGGGGAATAATCCTCATTGATTTTATAGATATGGAAAAAGAAGAAAACAAACAAAAAGTTTTAAATGCCATGGTTGAGGCAATGAAGAAAGATAGAGCCAAGACGACCATATATAACATTACAGAGCTTGGAATAGTTCAGATGACAAGAAAAAGAACAAGGGAAAGCTTGGAGCATATTCTCTGCGATAGCTGTCCTTACTGCGAAGGGAAAGGAAGGGTAAAGAGCATAAGGTCTGTTGCCTATGAGATACTAAGAAAACTTAAATGTCTTGCCTTGCAAGAAGGAACAGAGATTACGGTTGTAGCTAATCCCTATGTGGCAGATTTACTCACTGATGAAGAAAGAGATTCCCTTGAAGAACTCGAAAATACGAGAAAAATTAGAATTACCATTAAGAAAGATTCAACCATTCATCAGGAAATATATCACCTTCGCAAAAATCTTCCAGTAACTGAATAGAAAAATGGATTTCTTTGAGTGCAACAGATGCGGGAAATGTAGAGAATTCTGTCCTACCTATAGACTTTTTCTCAATGAGGCATTTTCTCCAAGAGGAAGAGCGCAGATTCTCCTTTTTTTTGAAAGGGGAAAACTTCTGGAAAGCAAAGCATTAAGAGATAGGATTTTCAGTTGCCTCTTATGCGGAGCCTGTGTAAGTAACTGTCCTCTTCAAGTGAATGTTCCCAATTTAGTCTATGAGGGAAGACAGAGAATGACTAAAAATTTAATTCTCCTTATTTTTAAGTATTTTCCCCTTTATCCTCGATTGTTCTTTTTATTTCTTAAAGCTCTCAATAGCAGCGGTCCTCTTAAGAAGATTTTAAAAAAACAAAAATCAATATCCATGGTTTTTTTAGATAAAATTTCTATTTTTGAAAATAAATTGCAAGAGAAAAATTCCTTGCAAATCTTTAATAAGGTTAAGCCTAAGGGAAGAGTTGCTCTTTTTTTGGGTTGCTCAACAAATTTTTTAATGCCCTCAATTAGAGATGCTTTAATAAAAATTCTATTAAATGCCAATTTAGAAGTTATTTTACCCAGACAGAACTGTTGTGGTGCACCTCTTCTTAGTGCAGGTTTCAAAAAAGAAGGGATAGAGCTTGCAAGAAAAAATGTGAAAACATATAAATCCTTTAACATAGATGGAGTAGTCACACCCTGTCCCACCTGCGCACATTTTATAGGTACCATTTATAAAGAGCTTTGTGGAGAAGTTATGAATGTCATAAACCTGGTAGATTTGATCTCTCCTCTCTCATTATCAAGAGAAGATGATGGGAAGAAAAAATTTTTTCATGTTTCCTGCCATTCGTCCCATTACATAAAAGATATCGATAAAATACTTAGCATACTTAAAACTGCAGATGACTTTGAAAAAAAAGAGGGTTGCTGTGGATTTGGAGGGCTTTTTTCCTTTTTATTTGAGCAAAGCTCTATGGATATTCTTAGAAAAAAAGTTTTAGAATATGAAAAAGCAGACATGATAATAACTTCTTGTCCTAATTGTATTATTCAATTTAAATTTGCCATGCAGAATAAGAAAATACTGCATTACGCTGAGTTTATTAACAAAAATTTATCGAAAGGAGAAAAAAATGTCCGATGAAAGTTCTAATTTTGAAATAGTCTTGCCTGATGGAACAGTTTACAGACCTGAAAAAAAGAAATCTCATACAGTGCAGGGATACACACCTGATGGTCAGCCTAAAAAGATGAAATTTTCACAACAAACAGAATGCAAACGCTGTGGCGAATGCTGCATGAGGGATACTCCTGTTATGCTCAAGGAAGACATTCCATTGCTTAATAAAGGAGTAATTACCGAGAAGGATGTTTACACCATAAGGGAGGGAGAAAAGATTTTGTCCTCTATTGACAGGGAAGCCTATTTCTCTTCAATGGAACTTATTAAGATCAAACCAATTTTTGGAAGCACTACTTGCTCCTTTTATGATCCCTATGAGGGTTGTACAATATATGAAAACAGACCTACAGTTTGTAGGCAATATGAATGTTGGTCTCAGAGTATTGAAATAACAGGCCTTGAAGGAAGAAGATTAACAAGAGATAGCCTTTTTGGAAAGATTGACCTTATAAAAAGAGCTATTGAGAATCATGAAAAAAACTGCTCTCTTGAAAAATTTGCCGAGCTTGTTGACGAATTAAAAAAACAAAAAAGTGAAAGCGTAGAAAAAATTGCAGAAATGATCCTTTATGACTCCTCTATCCGAGAGTGGTTAAAAGAAAAGTTATCAATAGAAGAGGATGTAATACCTCTGCTTTTAGGCAGATCCCTTTTAAACATAGCTCCTCTCTATGGGTTAATCATAGAAAAAGAGGGCGAGAATTTTATAATTAAAGTTACGCAGGAGGAAGAGGAATGAAATTTTTCATTGACACAGCTAACATTGACGAAATTAAGAAAGCTTGGGAGATAGGAGTTATTGATGGAGTTACAACAAATCCATCACTCCTTGCGAAGGAAGGCAAAGACCCAATCTCCCAACTAAAAGAAATCTGTGAAATAGTTAATGGACCTGTGAGCGCAGAGGCAGTGTCTGTTAAACACGAGGAGATGTTTAAGGAAGCCTTAGAATTAAGCAAAATTCATCAAAACATAGTTATTAAAATTCCAATGACCGAAGACGGATTAAAAACAGTAAAAAAACTAAGTAAAGAAGGGATAAAGACCAATGTTACATTGGTTTTTTCTGCCACACAGGCACTTCTTGCAGCAAAAGCAGGTGCAACTTATGTTAGCCCTTTTGTGGGAAGACTTGATGATATTAGCCACTTTGGCATGGATTTGATAAGGGATATTCAGATAATTTTTGAAAATTATGCCTTTGATACAGAAGTAATTGTAGCAAGCATTCGTAATCCTTTACATGTTTTAGAAGCTGCAAGAATAGGAGCAGACATAGCAACCATTCCCTATTCAGTGATAAAACAACTTATAAAACATCCTCTTACTGACATAGGCATAGAAAAATTTCTTAAAGATTGGGAGAAACTCAAGAAGTAAGGAGGTATAAAATGATAAGTCGGAAAAAATATTTAATCTCTGGTGCTTTGCTCATACTTATAGGTATAACCATAGGACTCATAATCGCTTCAAAGTTTGATTTTCAGAGTAAGGGATTTTCAGAGGATTATCAGATCTCAAAGGAATCACAGGAGACACTTTCCAAAATAGGAAATGCTATGGCAGAGGTGGTTCAGGCAGTAAGACCATCGGTGGTGAATATTTATACAACGAAAAAGATAAAAAGAACTCCTATTCCTTTTCCCTTCAGTGATCCTTTTTTTAGAAGATTTTTTGAGGATGAGTTTGGATTTTTTGACAGACAGAGGGAGTTTACACAGACTTCTCTTGGCTCAGGAGTGATTGTTGATGGAGGAGGCTATATACTTACAAACTATCATGTCATTAAGGGAGCCGATGAAATTAAAGTAAAGCTTTATGATAAAAGAGTATTTGACGGCACAATTGTAGGATTCGATCCGAAAACAGACATTGCTGTGATTAAAATCAAAGCAGAAGGTCTCAGACCAATAAAATGGGGAGATTCTGAAAAGCTTAGAGTTGGTGAAACAGTTATTGCTATAGGAAATCCCTATGGTCTTAATCTGACTGTAACAAGCGGAATAGTAAGTGCAACAGGAAGGGCTAATGTGGGAATATCAGATTACGAGGATTTTATTCAAACAGATGCTGCCATTAATCCGGGAAATTCTGGAGGTCCCCTTGTTAATGTAAGAGGTGAACTGGTTGGAATAAATACTGCTATATTTAGCACAACCGGTGGATATCAAGGAATAGGTTTTGCAATTCCAAGCAATATGGCAAAGGTTGTAATGGATAATCTGATTAAGCATAAGAAAGTAGTTCGCGGATGGCTTGGAGTAACTGTGCAGGATGTGGATACAGAGATGGCAAAGTCTTTAAACATGAAGGAAATAAAGGGAGCAGTAGTTACGGATGTTCATGAAGGAAGCCCCGCGGAAAAGGCAAAAATAATGATGGAGGATGTAATAGTTAGCTTTGATGGCAAAGAGGTGGAAGACTCTGCTCATCTTAGAAACCTTGTAGTAAGTACGCCTCCTGGTAAGACCGTTAAAATAGAAGTAATTCGGAAGGGAAAGCTCCATGCTCTTACAGCTACAATTGAAGAGCTTCCAACAGAGCAAAAAGTATCAGTTTCAGGCTCAGTACTCTCAGGAATTTATGTAGAAGAACTTACGCCTAAATTGAGAAGCGAATTAAAAATAGCATCGAGAATTACAGGAGTTGTTGTCTCATCAATAGAATCAGGAGCACCAGCTGAGGGACTACTTGCAAGGGGAGATGTGATAATCAAAATTAACGATCAAAACATAAGAAGCGTTAAAGATTTTTCTAAGGTTGCAAAAGAAATAAAGAACAGGGCAAGAATTTGGTATTATAGGGACGGAATAGTTTCATATGTTACTCTCAATGTAGGACAATGATTGAAAAAAGGAGTTCAGCATCTGCATCCTTATTTGAAGCATTTTGTTAAAGGTATTTGAAAATTCTCTAAAAATTTTTGCAGGTGCTGACTCCATCTCTAAAAAAAGATCTTTACATATATACCAGTTACATCTTAGTGGTCTTAAGTATCGTGGAATCTTGCAGCCATATTCTGTAAGAAGATAGCACGGTTCATTTTCTCGAAGGTTTCTATGGGGCAAAGGAAATTTCTCTCTTAAAGCGAGAATATAAATGAGGTCATCATATTCGTAGCGACTATTTTTATTAAGACAGCAAATGTTTTTACAGTTAGAGCATACCCGCTTTGAGTAAAAGTCTATAAATGAGTCAATCTCTTTTAGGCAATTTTTTACCTCTTTGGCAAGCATCATTGAAGTTTTAAAATTCTCAGGAAATTTTCTAAAAACATAATCTATCCTTTCAATAAGCATCATTAATTCTGAAAGGTTATCCCATAGAAGTATTTCGCCTGTCTGAGGAATGTCTAATCTTTCCATTGAAAATATTATACCCTTAAAATAAAAGGAGAGAAAACAAAACATTCTTATTAGGTAAAAAATCTATAGAAAATGATAATTTCGACTAATCCAAAAATGTCATTTACATAAAAATCCTAATAACCGCTGCCCTTTATACTTTTCAAAGCCAATTTCTCTCTTACTTTGTTTACTAATATCAAAAATCTTTACCTGTAAAACTTGAATCAAAATATGAATACTCTCTCCGTTGATTTCTATTTTTAATCCATTTATTCTACATATAATCTTTCTGCTATGAGGGTATCACGATTAACAAAAGACATGGTTTAATGAGATTGGTAAAGGATAGAGTGACCTATGAGAGAGTGGAAAATCGCAGGGAAGAGATATCTAAGAAGTTAGAATATGCAACTTTGTCACTGTGAGGGCTTGATAATCCGAAGGGATCTTTCTTCTTAGTCACTGCAAGGTTTTTTTCTTTTCACTGCAATGCCACAAAGTGGCCAAAGCAGTCTCTAAAGCTGCTCTAAAAAACGAGATTGCGGAGCCTGTTCTAAGCTTAGTGAGGAATCTCGCTCCTAGCAATGACAGAAAAGAAAATCCTCGCAATGACACTTACCTTTGTCATTGCGAGCCTCTCGATGAGGCGAAGCAGTCTCTAAGTAAAGCCTGCGGTTATAAGATCCATTAGCTTCGCTTGCAATGACAGAAATGGGCAAGTTTCTAATTGCAGGAATAGAGGCGAATGTATAGAGATAACCAGATTAGCAAAAGAGATAACAAGGGAGGAGGAAAATATAGACAGTTAGAGGGAAATCGGATAGTTTAACCCAACTTCATCAAAAATAACCCCGAAATTTTAAGAAAAACCTTATATTTCAATAAGTTAGCTATTTCTAATCTTATAAATGTAGTCTAATTTATTGCATATTTACTTATTTCTTAAGCCATTTATT
>Ga0209721_1000220_pt1 | contig 57037 bp, 46 predicted proteins | sample TshhotsprinmetaG_FD_184139 | JGI IMG/M metagenome (GOLD analysis project Ga0209721, IMG submission 184139) | Hot spring microbial communities from South Africa to study Microbial Dark Matter (Phase II) - Tshipise hot spring metaG (SPAdes)... | ecosystem: Environmental > Aquatic > Thermal springs...
ATTAAAGTCCCAAACATTATATTTAACAGCCACAATATCCCAGATTATGAAAATTAACGCTACTATTGAAATTGATTTTAACACAAATTTTAGTTGAGTGTGAAATTTAAGATTCTTGTCAAAAGTAAAAATAAGGGGGATAATAAAAGAGATGAGGAGAATTAATCCATAAGTACTCATTGTAATTCCCTATATAAAATATTCAATTGTAATCTGGAGTAATTGTCGAGTCTTCTAGACCTAAATAGAAATTCAATAATGCCTTTTTTGTAATTAGACGAAATATCATTTAATTGCTCGTTTAGAAGTAATTCTACAATTTTTTGAAGATCTTCTCTTAACAAATTATCATAACCTAAAAAGGAAGGAATGTAATGAAGTATAGAAAACCTGATGAACCGAAACTCAATATTATTCGGATCATTAATTATTATTTCGCTTATTTTTTTGAGTCCTGATTTTAGTTTTACAAATTTATCATAGATATTCCATGAGTGTTTTGCTTCTAATGTTTCATATGCTCCTGTATAGAACAAAAGAAAATTTGAGTTAGGATATTTTTTTAACAATTCTTTTAAATGTGATTTGAAAACATTCATCGAGTCATTAAACTCAATAGCTGAGTAAAATGAATATCTAACTTTTTCTTTTTCTTGATACTCCAATCCATAAAGAAAATTATGAACCGATAAGAATATCACAATTAAGTTCTTCATATCAGTCTTAAAACTCTTACTTCAACAAAAGCTCTGAACATTAAAATTAACTTAATAAAATCAGAAACTCGAAATCTTTTAGAAGTAAGTTCTTTCACACTCGAACGTTTAATCTTGTCGAGAAGCACTTTATAGTAGAGATAAGCGAGATAAACACCGAGTTTTACTTTTGATGGTAGTCTTTTTATTCCGTTTAGGGCTTTCTCAAATTCCTTTTCAGTTTCCGACTCTAATTTTTTCTTGTTTTCATCATTTATGAAAATTTCCTGATGCACATCAGGTATATAAATTCTTTTACGTTCATACAAATCACTTCTTATATCTCTTAAAAAATTAACTTTCTGAAAAGCTGAACCAAGCGAACGTGCATAAGGCTTTAGGGAATTATATTTTTCATCATCTCCATCCACAAAAATTTTCAGGCACATTAAACCTATCACTTCTGCTGAGCCAAAAACATATTTATCGTATTCTTCTTTAGAATATGAATTTTTGTAAATATCAAATTCCATTGAGTGAAAGAATGCTTCTATCAGATCATTGTCAATTTTATATTTATTAACGACATATTGGAATGAATGAACAATTGGATTGGTAGACATTCCTTCCTTAATGGCTAAAAAAGTTTCTTGTTTTAATTCATCGAGTATCTTTTTCTTGTTAACATTATGAAAAGTATCTACTATTTCATCAGCAACTCTTACCAAACCATAGATAGCATAAATTGGATAACGATAATCTTTGTGGAACATCTTAATTCCTAAGGAAAAAGATGTTGAGTATTTAGTTGTAACTAATTTACTAATCCTTAAACTAACTTTATCGTATAAGACCATCTTCTATCATTCTCTCCAAGACTAATTTAGAACTGATAATTACTATTGGTAAGCCTGTACCGGGAATTGTAGAAGCACCGACGTAATAAACGTTTTTATAAAACTTATCTTTGTTTTGTGGTCTGAGAGCACCAACTTGATTTAATCCGTGGGCAAGTCCCAAACCTGAGCCTCTGTATAAATTAAACATATTTTGCCAATCAATTGGATCATAAATAACTTTGACATCAATAAATTTTTCAATTTCTATTCCAATTCTTGTTGATAAATCCAAAAGAATACTTTGTGCCAGTTCTTCTCTGTCTGACCAATCGGGCTTAAACCTTAAATCTGGAACTGGGCAAAGAATAAAAACACTCTCACCATCAACAGGTGCACATTCGGGATTAAATTTTGAAAGAACATTTACATAATAATATGGTTTTTGTGGACTAATAGATGAAGTAAAAATTTTGCTAGCGTATCCTTCAAAATTGCTTCCAAGAAAGTAATTGTGATGATCAAGATTTGTAAGTTTTGTTTTTAATCCTAAATAAATTGTGAACGGTGCCATTGTCCAATCCATCTTATCAAGTTTTTTCTCATCAAATCGCTTGTTCCTTAAGACTTTTCCTCTAAAAAATGCTGCATCTGAATTGATCACAAAGTAATCAGCTGGATATTCGTTACCATTTCTATCAATAAGTGCTTGTACCTTTGAATTTTTGCTATGGAAATCGATAATTTCTGTATTGTATATAAACTTCACATTTCGTCTTTTCAACTCTTCCACTATAAATTCAACTAGTTTATACATACCCCCTTCGATGTTCCAATATCCATTATGACGCATTTCTGTGTAATTTAACAGAGTATAAATAGCCGGAGTTTTAAATGGAGTTGAACCAAGAAAGAATGCAACGAGTGAAAATATGATACGTAATTCCTGGCTTTCGAAGGTTCTACTAACTTCACTCCAGACAGATTTAAACAAATATGGAATATGTTTTTTGGGGACTTTTGTAAGTTTTAATAAATAATCGAATTTACTTCTAAAATTCGTTCTTATTACGTGACTTTCTGTATCGTGAAAGAATTGACCAGCTTTATTAAGAAATTTTTTGACTTTCTCTTCTAAATTTGATTCAATTCCATTAAACTCTTCTTGAAGTTTTTTTAAGTCTTTGTAAATCCTGAATGGTTTTTTGTGCCATTCAAAAAAGACTGAGTAAAGTGGATCAAGTGAAGTAAGTTTTAGTTTATTTTCTACCTCAGTTGTACTAAATAATTCCTCCAGTTCATAAGTCATACTCATGAAAGAAGGTCCAATGTCAAATGTATAACCATTTAATTTAAGTTGATTTAACCTCCCCCCAGGCGTTGAATGTTTTTCAATAAATGTAATTTCAAAAGGAAATTTGGATAATCGAAGAGCAGTGGAAAGTCCTCCCAAACCAGAACCTACAATTACTACTTTCCGCATATTACAGATTTTTCACTTTCTTGTAAAAAAGAATATTTAACTAAAAAATTTCAAACTAATAACAAATGTTCTAGTCAAAAAATTCCTTAAACATAACAGAGATAGTAATTTTTAGTCAGTGCAAAATATTCAATGATAAAACTATTAAGATTTTGTATAAATTAACATCATACATAGATTTTTTTGTCAAGAAATTTATCAATTACTTTCATTGGACTTAAAATTGTTCTTTGCAAAATTAATTGAATCGGTTAATGCAATTAGAAACTTGTCAAAATCCTCTTTATAAAGAAAGATTTTAAATTTTTCTGAATCGGTTTCATTTCGTTTTATTTCTGTTATAGTTATATAATGATCTCCAGCGCCTTTTGTGGTTCTAACATCAATGAAGTAAGTTCTTCTACCAGCTTTCACCACTCTGGTGAAAACTTCCTGATTGTACTTATCCATTTTAACCCTCACTTATTTTCTTATTACTGCAACCTTACCTGTTCTAATCGTTTCTCCATCTTCATTGGAAGCTACAATAAAATACACACCTGATGGAACTGGATTCAAGTTTTTATCCAGACCATTCCACAAAGCAACACGTCCACCGTAAGTTTTAAACTCATTGACAAGATCACCCGAAGAACTAAGTATTTTGATTGAAGAATTCTTCATTAAACCATCAATTGTGCAAACCATTTTGCCACCATTTTCAACATAAAATGGATTTGGAAAAATTTTAAGTTTCGAAAAACTTTCTTTGGGCTTTATGGAAAGCGTCACTAAACTTGCTAAACCGTAATCTGTTCCAATGTAAACTATTCCAGTTTCATTATCGATAGCAATACTCTTAATGTTATCATCTGGAATTGGTGAATTTTGTTTGTTGTATTGGGCTATTAAAGTACTGCCATCGGGACTTAAAACCCAGACTCCATTCTGCGTTCCAATCCATTTGTAATTTAATGCGTCAATTGTTATGCAGTTGATGAATTGTAAACGTGTAATATAATTACTATAAACTTTATCATCGGGTCTTAAGGGATTTGCGATCGTGAAAAGTCCTCTGGTAGTTCCAACCCAAATCTCATTTCTAAGGTCAATTGCAATACAAGTAGGTGGATTAGATCCAAACTTTTCTTTGGTAATTATTCCCCAAGTTGTTGGTAATCTACCTTTGTCATTAAAATAAACAACCCCTTCAGTTAAAGCAATTTGACCTGACTTTTCCAGTAAAATCCATTTAGTATCGTATTGATCAATAACAAGGTCTTCAGTGTAAATCCACGAAGGATTAAGTTCGTTTACGTAAAACGTCCAGACAGAATCTTTTGATAATCTTGCCAAAATTTTATTATCACTCACTTTGTAGTTAAGAATCCAGATATTTCCTTCTGAATCCTCTGCCAATCCTTTAATTACAATAAAATTAGGATTTTCAACCACTCCATTTAATCCATTTACATTTTCACGGTGAAATCTAACTAAAAGAGTATCATTTTTTATTCTCGTTAAACCTGCTCCCCATCCAAGGGCCCATATCGTATTATTTGAAGTAATTTTTATTTTATGATATGCATTTGTTCCAAGTTCAGGATAATTACTAGTTGTGTAATTCATCCAACCGTCTTTACTCAGTTTATAAAATCCTTTTAAGACAACATCACGTCCTGATGCTGCCCATAAATTGCCGTTATTATCCACAGCAAGTGAAGGAAAGAAATTTGAATTCGGCCCAGGTGGATAAATAACTTCAAAATCTGAATGTGATTTTAATTTTATCAAGCCCCTGTTTGAAGCAATAAACAATCCAGATTCATTGTATTTTACATCTCTTAAAAAATAAGTTCCACTCGAAAATAAACTTATCAAATTTCCATTATGGTAAGCAAAAAGTCCATTAGGTAATAAAATTAAAAGGGAATCTCCTTTCTGTTTTAACGTCAAAATAGCGGTTGTAAGTTGTAATGGAAACAATGCTTGGAAATTTCTTCCATTAAAGAAATAGAGCCCACTACTGGTTCCAACAAAAATTGTATCCTTAAATTTCTCAATTGAATATGTGATTAATTGTGTTGCGCCTAAATTAATTGTAAAATTCCACCATGAGTTTGGATCAAGATAGTTGGTTCTGTTAGATTTTTGAACAGCGATTCCTCTTTCTGTTGCCACCCAAATTGTATCTAAAATAAAAATATCATTAACTTTTGTATCAGTACCAAAGCTACCAAGTTTGTTGTATGTATCACCAAAGTTTAGATTATTTACATCAACAAGACTAATACCAAAATCTGAGCAAACATAAACGATGTTATCTTTGTAAACGAGTTTATTTATTTGTTTTTTAGTTTTAACCGAATTTGCAATAGTGTAGATATTATTTGTTGTTTTAGAATTTACATCATATATGGTAAGGTAACCGTTTTTAGAACCAAACCAGATACGATCAAATTTGTCGACAGTAATAGATGTAATAAATATTTCAGGTAATCCATTTATCAGATTGAGCTGCTCGAAACGATTCGAATCAAAGTAACCAAAAACTCCACCTGAAGTAGCTGCCCAGATAGCTTTTTTGGAAAATACAATTGAATTTACATCGGATTGATTTGTATGATTTTGCCATTTACCAAATTGGGCAGAAATAGGAATAACACCAGTAAATAAAAAAATAAACAAATAAAAAATGAATCTCATTAGCATTCCTTTGATTCAATACTTAAAATTTTTTTACATTTTTCTTTTTTGAATAAAATTGAAAAGATTTTTAACCTGTTCGTTTGATAAACCAAATTTACCAAAATTTGTATCATCTTTCCTGAGCCCACCATGGAAATCCGAACCACCTGTCTCTATCAATGAATTTGAAATCATAAGTTTCTTTAAATGTGTTTTGAGGTTTCTTTTGATTGTTGGATGCTCAATTTCAATTCCCATTATTCCACTATTAATTATTTGATTCAGTTTTCCATCGGAGAGATTATATGGATGAGCAAGGACAGGAATTCCACCACAGGATTTTATTAACTCAATTACAACATTAAGGGAGGAATGCTTTTTCTTTTCATATGCAGAAGAATAATCACCAAGAAATTTATAAAATGCTTCGTAGTAACTTCCAACAATTCTTTTTTTAATTAATGCAGCGGCAATATGTGGCCTTGTTATAGGCTTGGACTCAGAAAATTGAAGTACATCTTCGATAGTTAGGTCTACTCCTTGTGCCTTAAGATTTTTCAAAATTCTTTCAGCTCGTTCCTGTCTTTCTTTTTTGAATTGCGATAAATAAAACCTTAAATCATCACTTTTTATATCAATAAAATATCCGAGAATATGAATTTCCTGATCTTCAATTTCACTGCTAATTTCAACACCTGAAATAACTGTTATTCCATTGGCAGTTCCAATTTTTATCGCTTCATCAACTCCATCAATTGTATCATGATCAGTTAATGAAATAACATTAAGTTTTTTTTGAATTGCTTTTTTGATTATACAATCAATAGAGTGACTTCCATCTGAGTAATTTGAGTGAATATGTAAATCCGCAACAATTTCCAAAAATGTTTATCCATCGTTATTAATTAATAATTTATGTTTTACGATTTTGAAATACAATTAATAATCGCAAATATGCTTAGCATTTCTCTCCACAAATAATGATCTTTAAGAGTCTTAATTCATTATTAACCTAATTTCATATAAAGATCAAATAACTTTTCATAAAAATTTTTTACCTTGTATTTATGAAAAGTGGATTAAAAAATATTTCATTTACTTTTCTCACGCTTTCTTTTGTAATTACAATAAATTCACAACTTTCCTCTCAAGTAAAATTTGAACTTAATACCCAAAGAGAACTTACAATTTCTGGAATTAGCCTAATTTTAACCTGCGCTAGTTTCACATTAGATAAATCCGATTCTATCGTGATAAGCGATTTAGAAAAATTAAATAAAAACACCATTCCTAAATTGGATAGAATATCAACTTATCATTACTCAGAATCACTGAGCAAAGTGAGTGATGCGTTACTAATTACTTCATTAATCATTCCTGTTAATTTAATTCTTATGAGCAAGTCCAAGAAAGAATTAATCAATTTTTCAGTAATGTATATTGAGACTTTTGCATTGAATTACGGATTAACTTCATTCACCAAATCAATTTCAAAAAGATATAGACCTTATGTATATAATCCAGATGTTCCTTTAGAAAAAAAAATATCAGCTGATGCTAACAAATCATTTTTTTCTGGACATACTTCTACATCTTTTGCAATGGGAACATTTTTTTCCCAGATGTTTTCCGATCTAGCTATAAATAAATCAGCAAGGCTTTATGTATGGGTAGTAACGCTTTCTTTGGCAACATCTGTAGGAATACTAAGAATATTTTCTGGTTATCACTATCCGAGTGACGTAATAATTGGAGCATTAGTTGGAAGCAGCGTTGGATTATTTATTACCGAAATTCATAAGGCAAAAAATGTGGAATCACTATATAAACTTTTACCAGATTTAAGGATTAATTTTACAATTCCTCTAAGCAAATGAATAAATAACAACTTCATCTTATCAATCGAAAGCACCTCCCCAATCTCGGTTTTCATCTGAAATAATATCAAGTGCAGCTTTTTCAATTGCTTCTACAAACCAGGAAGTTACAACACGTGGTCTTGTAATTGCTGTTCCAACAACAACCGCCCATGCACCTAGTTTTATTGCTTGAACACAATCAGATGGTGTGTTATATCTTCCTTCTGCAAATACTGGTTTTTTTATCCTTCGAACTAGATTCTTTAAAAGTTCAAAGTCTGGCTTTCCATTATTCAAATCCCTTGTTTCTGAAGTGTATCCGCTCAAAGTTGTAGAAATACAATCTGCACCAGCTTCAACACACGCAATTCCTTCTTCAAGTGTTGATACATCTGCCATAATAATTGTTTTATATTTTTCTTTAACATGACTTATAAAATCAGGCCCACTGACTCCCTCACGAAGTCGCATGGTACCATCTATAGCAATTACGTGACATCCTATTTCGATTAATGATTCAACTTCTTTCATCGAACCGGTGATTTTGACACTTCCATCTTCAAAAGTTGATTTAGTTAATCCAATTACAGGTACACTTACATTTGAAAGAATCATCTTTGTTTTTTCAATTCCCTCAGAACGAATTCCATAAGCACCGCCCATTACTGCTGCTTTTGCAAACAATGTGACTCCAATAGGTGAATTGAATGGATCATCCGCCTCGGCTTGGCAAGATACGATCAGTCCACCCTTAAGTTGATATAGGATTGAATTTATCATATTGTTAAGTTCTTTTCCATTATTGATGACAGTATGAACTCATCAGTTGAATCAAAGTTTTCAACAAAATCAAAAAAAGTTATAAAATCAGGGGTCTTTTTATAATCTTTTAGTTTAAAGATTAAATTTGATTGAGCAGGTACAAGTTGTATTCTGCTATTTTGTTCAAGAAGTTTTTTGTTTATTTCATCTAAAATGCACTGGCTTTGTATTTCAATTTCGAATAAATTGTTCACTTCGATTTCATATGAAACCCACCAACGCTTATCGTTCAATAAAATTTTTTTGTAGGCATTGTCAAATATTGATGAATCTTTTACAGGAGTTGTTATTATATTAACAAAACCTCGAACCAATTCTCTATCTGAAGGAGAGAGACAAGAATAAAAACTAAAATCACTCGAGGCATCAATTATTTTTTTTGCATTTAATTTGATATCACCCTCTCGACCATAAACTGTAACTACAAATCCATTTTCATTTTTTTCAATTTTTTTTGTGATTATGTGAAATAAACTATCAACTCCGTTTTCTACAAGAATTCGCTGTAATTCATACTTTAAGAATTCGGGATTAAGAACAAAGTAATTATAATCCATGAAGATATAGCTTTCCTTACTATTGATTAACTTTTCAATAATGAAACTTGTTATACTATCTTTTTTAATCAAATCACATGTCATTCGTTGATGGAGGTTTAAGCTTTCAGTAATCGTTCCACCACAAAAACCGTATCGATTCAACAAAAGCACACTATAACCTTTTCGCTTTAAATTCGTGGAAATAACAACACCTGCAACACTTCCACTGTACAAAATATAATCATAGTTTTGATTGATCATTTCTTTTTCCCAGCAAGGATTATAATTCTATCACTCGAGTCAATTTGTTTTAATTCAATTTCAACAATTGAAAGAATTTGATTTTCACTAATTAATCCTGTCGTATCGAGAATCTTTCCACCATATATTATAAAAATATCTGGAATTAACGCCCCGGCATCACCATACGCTGTATATTTTTGTATGATCTCACTTATGACCTTTTTGTATTCAGATGCAGTTATTTCGTAACACACTGCATCGTTGCTTTGCAATCGAATTGTACCTTCTCGATCGATTATCCTTACTCTAGTAGATCTATCTTTTATCAAACCGAAAAATCTTTTCATATATGAATTCGTGCTGACTGCTAACATTGTGTTCGTCCTACCGATAATTTTACACTGCATCGCTTCTACGCGCATAGACTTTGCACAAATCTTTATTAATTCTTCCTCGTCTAATTCTTTTATTCCTAGTTCTTTTGTTCTTAATTCACTTGAACCATATGCAGTTGCGATGACTTTTTTTGATTGAGTATCAATCTCAATTGTTGATTCAATTGTATCTGGATTTGCACCCATTTTTATGACTGACTCAATAGCTTCTTGCCTAAGTTTAATTATATCAGACTCAGTAGGATTTACAATATTTTTCTCTACTGTATCTCTTATGATGCCAAGTGCTGCCCCAATTGCTGAAATCACTTCACAATTTTCTGCAATCTTGTAAGGAAAATTAAGATGTTTTGCTGTGTAAGGAACAATTGCTGGTGCTCCACCTCCACCCCCAACAAGTTCAACTAAATCGGGATCAAGTTTATATTCGCGAATTAATTGTTTAATTACAGCCTTAATTTTTATTGCTGAGATTCTCAAGATTTCTTCAGCTAATTCTTCTGGTTTCCTGTTCAATTTTCTTCCTAACCATTCAAAAAGTTTTTTAACCGATTTTTCGTTTGGCTCACTGTGTCCAATAACATTTGTTAAGTTAAGACGGGCTGAAGCTTCTGTTGGTGTTATTGCATAAACCGCCTTATCCAAATTTCTATTTCTTATTGAAACATAATCTTCGGGATCCTTTTCTTTCGGTTGAATTAATTCAAGTTCGTAATCGTTAAAATCATCGATTTCAGAAAAAGCGACATAAGACAAATTTGCAATGTGAGCACTACGTGGACCAACATCAATTATTTTATCACCACTTAAACGAATCATTGAACCACCAGCAATACCCAAGGTTCTAACATCAAGTGTTCGAACGTAAAGTCTATTTCCACCAATTTGTGCACTCTTAATTTGTGGCTTTCCATTTTTGATCACAGAGATATCGGTAGAAGTCCCTCCAACTTCAATAAAAATTCCATCAGATACTTTAGCATACATCAATGCAGAAGCGACACCGGCAGCTGGACCTGATAGTATCGTCAAAACAGGTCGTTTTCTCATTTCATTAATATCCATAATGCCACCGTCAGACCTCATCACCATTAAAGGTGCTTTTATTCCACTTCTTCTAATCGCATCTTCCGTCATATTTGCTGTCTCTATCATCTTGGGCATCATACTGGCATTGATGATTGCTGTTCGCGTACGAATTCTTAAACCATACAATTTTGTAATCTGACTAGCTGCCGTTGCCAGTATCCCCATTTTCTGAGCGACATTTACGACTAATTCCTCATTTTCAGGATGATCAACTCCAAATACTTCCGAGGCAACAATTACCTCAGCACCTTTTTCTATTAAATTTTTTATAGCAATTTCAGCCCTTTCTTCCGTTAGCTTTTCACTTAAATCGATATATTCAAAACAAGTTTGTAAAAACTTTTGCGGAGCAAGTTGAATATTTTTTTGATTTATTTCTCTTTGTGCAATCCGCCCTTCTATCCCCTTACCCATTCCAACAATTCCAACAGAAGCTACATCACCTTCTAATAAAGCATTTGTTGCTTGAGTAGTTGAGTGAGCAATTAAGATAACTTCCTCAGGTTTAATTCCAGTTTCATCAATTAATTTCATCATCGAATCTACAACACCACGGGCAACACCTTCTTTTGCAGTATGTGTTGTAGGGACACAAGCTTTACCAATCAATTCAAAGTTTATGATATCGACAGCAACAGCATGAGTGAATGTTCCGCCTACATCAATTCCAATTTTTATTTTTCTCATAGACTATCTAAAATATTTGAAAAAATATTTATTGATGTTTTGATTAATCAAATAAAAACTTGCAACATTAAATTCAAACCATAAATTTTAATGCCGAAGCAATTAAACCTAAAAGTGAAAGCGTCCAGGTATATGGTAAAGTATTCCACAAAATTTTTTGTACATCAACTTTCATTTCGTTTGCTAACCATACATTATGTGTATTTGTTGGATCACTGATACTTTGTATTTGCCCAACGCCTAAAAGCATCCCCATAATTGCTCCTGGATTCATACCACTGGCAAGCAATATTCCAGCTAAACCGTAACCCATACCCCAAACATTAAGTGGACCTCTATATAAAGCTAGTGGCGCTAAAAGAGTAAAAGTTATGACATAACTTAGCGGTGACTCAGGGACTATTTCCGCTAAAACAGGCTGAAGAAGTGATAATACTGGCCACGTCCCGTTTCTTTGTATCCAGTCATTTCCTGGTCCAAGAATAGCATTTAATAACATTCCAATTCCAAACATCAAAACAACTGCAGGCATTACTGCACTTCCGCCTTCAAAAACAGAACGTACAAATATATTTTTTATTCCTTTCTGATAAACTGCTATCACTCCATAAATCAATCCACAAATAAATGCTGAAATAAATTCCATCTCAAAAATTAATATGAGGAGAAGTGGAATTAAAGGAGTTAAGTAGGCAGACCAGTGAATAACTTTTGATTCTTTCTTCTGTATAATTCTTCTAAAATTAATGATGATAATAACAACCAGAAATATGGCAATTAAGTACTTCAAACTGATCCAGAAATAGTTTATAAATTTTTCTATTTCAAATCGATTTTTTTCTGAGATTTTAAAGTAAATAAGAAGGACCATTAAACCAAGTGTAATAAATAATCCACTAAATAAAGTGATTCTTGTAAAGTTTATTTCTTGCCCATCACGAAATAATTGTACAGTAATGTAAACTAAAGCACATAGAAAATTTAATGCTAACATTATTAGTGCGAACGATCTTACTTCATGAATTTGAAGCCCGAGCACATTAATGTACAGCGCCCAATTACCAGCATTTAAAAGGCCACCAGTACCCAAACCAAATAGAAAAATTCCTACTATGGTAATTGGTCCAATTCCAACAGCTGCCATAATTGGTAGGACAATTGTGGCAACCATAATTATTGCCCCAAGTCCTCCAAGAGTAGTAAATAAGAGTATTATAATTATTAGCATTAAAACTGAAACACTCCAAGGTTTATCACCTGAAAGCTCTGCCCCTTTCTTTATTAAATTCTCAGCTATTCCAGTTTTCTGAAGAAATACACTCAACATACTTCCAAAAATTGCTATCGTGTATGCAGTACTTAACTTTACTGCACCATGACCAATAACATATTGAAGAGTATCCACAAAGGAAACACCTGAGATTAATGGAATTAAAAAAGCCATAATTGGAAGAGCTAAAAGTGCGGGAAGTTTTCTTAAGAACATCAGTATAGCCATTATGAAAAACACTGAAAAAAGCAGGATCAATTGAAAAGTTTGCATAATCAAATTTAATTTTTAATTGAATCAGCTTATTTAAATTTCAAAAACAAAGTTTCGTAAAAATTTTGACGGTAAATCGATAAATAATTGCGATTTTTTATAACGCTTTCAATGCAAACAAAGTTCAGATAAATGAATGATATTAATCGCGTTATATTTTAATATATTTTTTTTAGTTCGGCTCCGGGGAAATAATGATTCAGAATATCTTTGAATTTAAAACCTTTACTAGCCATAACAGCACCACCAATTTGACAGAATCCGACACCATGACCCCAACCAGCACCATATAAAACGAACTTATGCGGAATATCACTACCCTCGGAATAAACAGGTTCTACAACGAAAGCTGAACTGTACAAATGTTTTTCAGATAGAGCTCTTCTTATTTCTAGTTCTTTTCCAAGAACTAATTCTTTTTTGGTTCCAACGATTTTTAATTTTTTGACCCTTCCAGAATTTCCACGCTCCAAAGGAATAAGAGCTTTAATCTCACCAAAATCAATCCCTAACTTCAAGTTGAGAAGCGTTTTTAATGCCAGTTGTTTTATCTCTATTTTCCATCGAAAAAAGTCTTTTGTAGTCTGATCATAAAAATTTAGAACTGTGCTAAGTAAGTTTTCGTCTTGTGTATTGCAATAAGCAGGAGGTGAAGATTTAATAAATTGAGAAAACTCTTCTTCGCCAGCAGGAAAACTTTCCTCATGAATTTCTCCATCATAAATTGCCTTTAAGTATGGATGGTGGACATCTTCCCAGACATTTTCGAATTGCTCAGTTATTCCGCCACAACATTTGGAATATCGTGTATCACATACTTTATCATTGTATATTAAAACAATTCCAGAAGTTTCTTTTACAGCTTGAGTAGACTTATTAGTTACTATTCTTGTAATACCCTGATATCTCTGACAATGGTCATCTGCACAGACATCAAAATCTTCATGTTCGGTTTTATCGTGCCATAAAATTCTTTCGTTATCATTTATAATAAAATTACCTTTAGTTTCATGATTTTTATTTCTTTCAAGTTGTGATATTAACCAACTTCTTGAGATTATTGCATGAGCTTTTAAATATTCGTAAGGACTTGCCGCATTCATTTCAGATGATATTACACTTTCAAGATATTTTTCAATTTCAATTTCATTTATCAGACTTAACTTACCATTTTTATTTACTATGTTTATTTTACCTTCAAAAGATTCAACCTCAACCCGTTCCCAGTGAAAGTCAATACCAATAACAACATTTTCTATATCCACTCTGTAGGTCGAGCGAAAAACAGAAAGTAAAGGTTTTAACGGGACTAACGAAATTGATTGGTCCTGAAATATAATTGAACCATTCTCTTTAATTACAATTCTATCATCTTCCACGTGTGCGGTAAGTCTTTTGTCTTTTATCTTTAGTGTGTTATTAATTTGATAATCTCCATGTATCCTGAACACAATTAAATCACGATTTTGTAAAATCCCAACTTTAATTTTTGGTTGTTTCATTTGATATAAACCATTTTAATTGTTTTAGACTGGTTCTTGTAAGTTAACTTCACAAAATATACGCCACTAGAAATATCTCGATTAATATTATATGGTTTGAATTCAAATTCATAATTACCACTTAAAACATATTCATCCAGAAGTGTGGTTACCTCGCTGCCGAGCAAATCATAAACTTTCAACGTTACTTTTTCTTTTTCAAATTGATTTTCATTTTTTATTGTAAATCTGATTCTCGTAGTGGAGTTAAATGGATTGGGATAATTTTGATACAAATCAAAAAAGTAAACAATTTCTTCTTTATCATCTACTTTCGTCAATGGCGATAAATAAATGATTCTAACTGCGTCTGCAGTAATTGTTCCATCACCTTTTGATAATAATCTAACTTTTATAAAATCATTACTTAAAACATTAACAGTATCAAGTAAATACCATAAACCACCATTAATCCTTTGGTTAACAAACCTTCTGGAAAAGTAATTTGAAGTATTAATCTCATACTGCGCATTTGTAGCAGAAGTCGCTAAATCTTGGTACATAACATATACACCATACTTACCTGAGCTTAAAAAAGGTGTTATCCACTCGACAAAATAATTAAAGTCAGCTGGCATAATGTAGTAAAAACTATTTCCATAATAATTCCAGAACGAGTTTGAGGTGGAAAGATTCCAATTACCTGCTATCAGCGCAGAATCGTTATCCATAATAAATCTTTTTGGATGATTAATTTGTAGATATTCCATAATTCCCAGAACTGATTGTTTGCCAAACAAACTCAAGATATGATTGTCAATCCACACATTATTTGAGAACCGAGTATATGGTGTTTCGTAGGTTAAAGCCATTATCTGGTCACCCCAGTTTGCCCACATCCAACCTTCTGGGAAATAAGCTTGTAAATTTGAATAGCTATAATCGGAAGGTTTTATAAAATCCGTATTTCCAGATTGAAGATTTGCAAATTGAATTTGACGACGATAAAAGTAGTCAGAAGTTGAAACGGCAGTGTGAATCCAGAATGTAGCATAATTTGCAACCTGTGAATGCATATTAAGAGCGACATGAACCTGTCTTTGACTTAAAACACTTTGCAAAAATTCCTTTGCTCGTTGAACTTCTTTGGGCGTAGCGGATGGAATTTTATTCCACTCTCTTTCCAGATCAACATTGTTTGCATTCACTCTTGATTTTCCAAGATAAACACCATCGGGATTAATGAAGGGTAAGACGAACCATTTGATTTTTTGACGAAGAAATGATGCAACTTCATCATTTGAAAGAAAATAGTCTATCATCCCATCAAGATGATAAGAAGACGGTGTTTCAGATGGATGAGTTCTGCCATGTGTCCATATAAAGAATTTTAGAGAATCTGGAATAGTAAAATCAGTCAGTGTCAATAAGATTAATGGACGATTCTGTTCTGAATAACCAATTGTATCAATTTTTACATAGGGATTATTAACAAGCGATTGAATTTTGTTATTTAGTTGATAAAGTGGATACGGAACATAATATGCAACATAAACTGAGTCATTTGAATAAGTTTTTTTAAATACATTGCGCTGTGGACTTTCCAGCTCAGTGAAACGATGCCAATCAACATTATCATATGAATACATTGGTCGAGTTACATCGGAATTCTGAACTGTTACAGAAACAAATCTATTTTTAACATTCTTCATCTTAAAGTAAAACCACCTTCCAACTATATCAGCCCGAGTCCTTACTATAAAATTAACAGAGTCAACCGTTGTAACAGACTCTAAATTGCCACTATCGAAGTTTGCTTCAAAAATGACCTGGGACTTTAACTGAAGAGAATAAAGAAAGGCTAATAAAAACGTAAAAATTACTTTCATATTTTATTACAAAATTACCGCAGTAATATTTATTAACCAAAGAGAGAACTTTTTGAAATTGTTAAATATTCTGTTAATATTTTCTAAACTCATCAAATTTCGAAGAAACTTGGTGAGCTCAATGAAATAAAACAAAAACTTAAGTTGATTTTTTTAATACCTTTAATTAGTCAAAGAACTACGACTTGTTTTGTTTCTATAAATTTATATAAAAAAGTGGAGGAAAGTACGGAGTAAAATAATTTTTACTAATCCAGTTGTTTTCTAAATAATATTAAGCTGAAGAAAAAGATCACCAGCCCTATGATAAACATAATCAAAATCTCATCCCAGAGAACATCCAATCCTGAACCTTTAAGAAAAATTGAGCGGATAATTATCAAAAAGTACTTAAGCGGCATAAAATGAGTGAAAAACTGAATGGGCGCCGGCATGTTTTCAATTGGAAAGGTAAAACCAGAGAGATAAATAAAAGGCAAAAGTATAAGAAATACTGCTATCATCATTGCTTGTTGTTGTGTTTTAGATATTGTTGAAACTACTAACCCAAGTCCTAACGTTGAAAATAAAAATGGAATACAGCTAGAAAGTAATAGGATAAGACTTCCCTTCATCTCAATTTTAAAAAACAAAAAACTTGCAACTATAACAATAATAACATCAAAGAAACCAATTAAAATGTACGGTATTAACTTACCCAGAATTAGTTCCCACTTTTTAATTGGAGTAACAATCAACTGTTCCATCGTGCCAAATTCTTTTTCCTTAACGATCGCAAAAGACGTTAAAATTAACGTAATGACAGTTAGTAAAAGTCCAATAATTCCAGGAACGAAATAGTGCGAGCTTTTCAATTCAGGATTAAACCAGACTCGAAGTTTTGCATCTATACTTTTAACATTTACAGGAATCCCGTTTTTGTTGAAATAGTCAAACAAAATATTTTTATTAAAGTTAAAAATGATTCCTGAAATATATCCCAGAGATACATTAGTTGAATAAGCATCTGTTCCATCCGCTAAAACTTGAACTTTAACGTTTTTTCCAGTTAACAAATTATTTTCAAAATCTTCCGGAATGATTAAAACCACCTTCGCCAAACTTTCATCGAGAAACCTATCGATTGATTTTAATTCTTTTTCAATCGACACCACATCGAAATATTCGCCTATTTGAAATTTTCTGATAAGTTCACGACTAGAACTGGAATTATCCAGATCGCAAAATACAATTTGTACATTTTTCACATCGAAAGTGATAGCATAACCTATTAAAACCAGCATTAAAATAGGTGCGATGAAAACAATCGGAAGCATTCTTTTATCTCGTTTCAACTGAAGAAATTCTTTCTTTACAAATTCTCTTAATGTTGTCATCTCAAGCCTCTCAATTTTAATACGATCAAAGAGATAAATGACATAGCGAGAAGAAAAACCGTCAGATATACAAACTGTTCCCAGAGTTGCATAAACCCAACTCCTTTGAGTATAACTCCTCTCAATACTATCAGATAATACTTCGCTGGTATCACGAAGCTAAAATATTGCAGAACTAAAGGCATACTATTAATAGGGAAGACAAATCCAGAAAACGCCAGAGTTGGAATTATAGTAGATAAAATAGAAACTAATAGTGCAACTTGTTGACTGCTAGCTAACACAGAAATAAATATTCCTAAAGATAGACTTGTTAAAAGAAAAATAAACGTAGCAATGAAAAGAATAAGAATGTTGCCTTTTATAGTCACTCCAAATAATATTCTTCCAGTAAGTAGAATCAGAGATGCTGAAATCAACGCAATCAACAACGGTGCTACAAGCTTTCCAATGATTATTTCATAATTTCTGACAGGAGAAACAATTATTTGTTCAATTGTGTTTCTTTCTTTCTCTCTAACAAAGGTAAGTGTAGTTGCGATCACAGATAAAATCATTAAAATAAACCCAATTAAACCAGGAACGAAAAAATTAGCCGTCTTAAGTTCAGGATTGTACCACACTCGTGGTTCTAATACAATAGCAGGGTGCGTTTGAATATTTACTTTTAGATCTTTTATCATTTTAATTGAATAATCATGTACATAAAGATTAAGATAATTAATGATGTTCATTGCAATCATAGATTGAGCACCATTAACAATAATTTGAATTTCAGGATTGTTATCTGAATAAATACTATTTTCAAAATCATCTGGAATTATCACTCCAACTTTTGCTACATCGTTTTGAACGAATAATTCAATCTCTTTATAACTGTTACAAAACTTCACTAGTGTAAAATGCTCGTTATTGGAAATTTCCCTTACAAATTCTCTTGAATGATAACTTTGACTTTTATCCCAAATTACAATCGGTGTGTTTTTAACATCTAGATTTAGAGCATATCCAAATAAGATAAGCGTAAAGGATGGGATAAAAATAAATACGATTAAACTCCTTTTATCACGATAGAGCTGCAAAAATTCTTTTTTGATTATTGCAAAAACTCGATTTAAACTTTCAACGAATGGTATCATAAAATTCATCAATAAAAATACTTATTTTATCCTTGCTTTTTGATAAGATTAACAAACACATCTTCAATTGATGGAGATATTTTTGTGATTGAATTTACCTTTATTCCTTTGCTTTCGATTTCTTTTGCTAAACCCGTCTCATTGAAAGTATATTTATCAATTGAAATATGAAGCGTTGCGCCAAATATTGAGATTTCTCTTACCCAGAATTCACCAGCCAAAATATCGAAAAGCTTTAAAATATCCGATGACATAACTTCGAATAAATCATATTGATAGTGATTTTTAAGATTAGTAGGTGAATCTTGAACTACTATTTTCCCATTATTTATAAAAGCAATGTTTGTACAATATTCCGTTTCATCGAGATAATGAGTTGTTACAAAACATGTAACGCCTTCAGATGATACTTTATAAATCAAGTCCCAAAATTCTCTTCTCGAAATTGGATCAACACCAGCAGTTGGTTCATCGAGAAATACAAGTTGTGGATCGTGAAGAAAGGCGATAGCAAAGGCAAGTTTTTGTTTCCAACCTACTGGTAAATCGCAAGTAAGAGTATGTTTTACATCATAAAGACCTGAAATCTCAAAGGCGCGCTTCTTAGCTAACCTGGCTTTTTGATTGTTGAGCTTATATGCACCACAAAAAAAATCAATATTTTCTTCAACTGTCAGGTCATTATATAGGGAAAATTTTTGTGACATATAACCAATAGTTGATTTAATTTTTTCAGGTTCATCAATTATATCATACCCGTTAACCTTTCCTTCTCCTGAAGTTGGTGCTAAGATACCGCATAACATTCGAATAGTTGTAGTTTTTCCTGCCCCATTTGCTCCGATAAATCCAAATATTTCTCCTGTTTTAACTTCTAAAGACACGTTGTCAACAGAAACAAAATCTCCAAATTTTTTAACCAAATTTTTCGTCCAAATTGATAAGGAATTATGCATCAATAACTACCTGATAGTTTTTTTATCTCAGCGTAAGTTAAAAGTAAGTAAATTTTGCTCTCTATAAATTTAGCCTCTGCTTCAACCAGCATCTTATTAGCTTCTAGTAAATCAGATGTTGTAGCCAAACCCTCCTTAAATTTGTTCTCGGTTTGTCGTAAATTTTCTTGAGCATGTTCTAACTCTTTTCGAGAAAGATTAATTTTTTCTTTTTCTATTTCAATCTTTTTGAAAAGATTTTCATAATCAATTTTTTGTTTTGTCGCAAGATTTTTTATCTGTAATTCAGTTTGAATAATCTGTGAATTGATTTGATCGGCTTTTGCTTTCGGCGCGAACCAGTTCCAAATTGAAAATTGTAAAATTAAAGTAACATCCCAGGTATATTTCCAAGTGTTTTTAACAGGAAAAAACTTCAGATTCGGTTTAGCATAATCAAACCCTGCATTAAAAAAAATCTCTGGATAAAATTCATTTAAACTTGCCTTTTTCAAATACCTTTGAGCAAAAAGCAGATTTTCGAGTGCTTTTATTTCAGGTGAATCGTAGTAACTATCAACAAAGCTTTGCTTTAGAATAAGTGAATCAATTTCAACTACTGGAATAATAGTAGTGCTTACATCAATATCGAGAATTTGACAGAGGTTTGAATTCAACAAATTAATTGCATTTTCTAATTCAAGAAGTGCAATTTGATTTTTAGTTAGTGCTATATCGAGTCTTAAAAGATCATTTTGCGTCAACAATCCATTTAATACAAAATTTTCAACTGTTCTTTTCTGAGATTCAAGATAGGTCTTGTTGACTTCTAATAATTTCTTTGTTTTATATGAAAGAAAAAGTTTCAAGTACAATTCCCTTGTTTGATAAATAACTTCGCTTTGAATTGATTTTAATTCTTCTTTACTCGTTTTAGTAAAATAACTTTGTGCTTTAATTGAATTGGATACTCGTAGACCTGTAAAAACTGGATAATCTAAATTTAATCTCGAATAGTATTGATTTTGGACAGGCTCATACACATTTATTTGATATGGTTTTGAATCAAAAGGAATTTGGATAACAAAAGGATCAATTTTACTTAATCTTGAATATCTTGCACTTAGTTTTAATTGCGGTAAACTGCTTTTGACAAGCTCCTTCTCTTTATAAATATTTTGATTTACCTTCTCTTCGTATGTTTTGACAGTTGTGTTGTTTTTAAGTATCAATTCTGGAATGTCATCATATTTCAAAATTAAAACCTGAGAAAAAACTGAATGAGCAAAGAACATGTAAAGAACTAATAAGCTTCTCATGTCTTCTCTCCTTGAATCAAATGAATAAAAACATTTTCCATAGAAGGAAAAATTTTACGAACAAATTGAACATGTATTTTATTTGACAACAACAAATCAATAATTAAATCAATATCGCTATTAGTAAGTACATTAATTTTATCACCAAATAAATGCACTTCAATTTCCGAATAATATTCCTTTATAATTTGGGCAGCTTCACGAGATGGATGACATACTATTTCGTATACATTTTTCCTAACGGTTGCTTTTAGCTCTTTTGGATTACCTTGAGTAATAATTTTACCTTTATTCATTAATGCGACTCTATTGCAACGTTCTGTTTCATCAAGGTATGGTGTGGAAATTATGATTGTTATGTTATTCAAAATCAATTCTGAAAGTATCGTCCAAAAATCCCTTCTAGAAACAGCATCAACCCCATTTGTTGGTTCATCGAGAATTAGTAATTCTGGAGAATGAATTAAGGCACAGGCAAGGGCGGTTTTTTGTTTCATTCCACCGGAAAGATGGTCAACTAATCTTTTCCTAAATTCAGTTAACCGAACCAATTCCAACAATCTTTCTTTAAGCACTTTAAGTTTCTTCACACAACGAATTTTTGCATAAAAGTCAATGTTTTCCTCAATGGTTAAATCGCCATATATAGAAAATTTTTGCGATAAATAACCTATTCTCTTATTGATTTCTTCGCGATGCTTATCTGCATCTAAACCAAAAACCTTTATAACACCTTCATCTTTATTTTCTACTCCACAGAGAACCCTTAAAAAGGTAGTTTTTCCTGCTCCATCGGGACCTACAAGTCCGAATAATTCACCTTTAAAAATTCTTAAGTTAACATTATTAAGTGCTCGAACATTTTCATAATTTTTTACTAAACTCTCTACTTCCACTATACAAGAATTTTTCATAGCAATTAAACAACTAATTTTTCATTTTTAGAATTACATCACATAACATCCCACTTCTTAATAACTGGTCTGAATTTTTGATTTTTACTTTCACGGCATAAACTAACTTTACACGCTCATCCTTCGTTTGAATATTTTTGGGAGTAAATTCTGCCTCCGATGAGATGAAACTAATTTCACCTTCAAATTCCCTATCGGGATAAGCATCTACTCGGATAGTTGCTTTTTGTTTTAAGTGAATTCTGCCTAAATCACTTTCTCTTACAAATATTTTTGCATAAACTTCATCAAGGTTAATTACTTTCGTCAAAAGAACACCCGCAGATACAAATTCACCTTCATCAAAATTAATTATCGATACATATCCATCAATGGGCGAAGTGATTATGGCATCCTTTAACTTTTTCTTAATCATCTCAACTTGAGCTCTTGCCAGTTCAACTCCTGCCTTGCTCGCTTCAATCTCTGATAGTAATGGACCACGCTCAGCCTTTAAAAGATTTTCACGTGTAGCCCTTAGTTGAGCTTCTGTAATTTCCAATCTTTGAGTAGCTTCATCAAAGACTTTTTGTGAAACACTTTCAGTTAAATAGAGATTTTTTATTCTTTCATAATCACGTTTAGCATTTTCATAATTAATTTCAGCTTGATTGACCAATTCACGTAATTGAGATTTATCTTCCTCTCTTACTCCTTTCACAACTATTTCATTTTTAGCTTCTGCAAATCTTAAATTAGCTTCTGCCTGTTTAAGTTGAATTTGTAATTCTTCATCATCAATGAGTATCAACGTGTCATTCTGTTTTACAAAATCCCCTTCGTCAACCAATATCTTCTTGATTTTACCCGTAACTAATGAACGTATTTCAATTTCAGTAGCTTCTATTGCGCTTGAAGTCTCTATTAAGTTTCTATCATTTGAATTACAGGAAAAGAGAATAAACATAGTGAGAATAAAAAAGATTTTATCTTTCATAATTTCCTCTCTTTAATCTTTTATAGGTCTTCCTTCCCTCCGAAGTAAGAATACCATTTAAGAGAATATCAAACGTTTGATCGATAGCATCATCAATTGTAATCGGATGTTTAATCAAAAAATCAGTTGCGATGACGTTAACTATTGCACCATAAAAAATCTGAAAAGTTAATTCTGGATTTATGCTATTAAAAATTCCTTTCTTTTTACCTTCCTGAATTGTTTGATAAATAACTTTCTCTAAATTTTCCCTTCTGAATTTTTCCATATAGTTAAGAAGTTTCGGTTTATGCTTTTGTATTTCATTTAAATACTTAAGACTCATCTGTTGCAGTGTATTTTGAAGAAGGAAAAGTGAATTGACCAGCTTTACTACTGGATTATCTTCCAACTTCATGATTTCAAAAATTTTGTCAGTTACAGTTTGAGTGAAATCCTGTACTACTTGAAAGAGAAGGTCGTCCTTTGACTTAAAGTGTTTATAAATGGTTTTTTTACTTATGTGAAATTCACTTGCTAATTCATCCATTGATGTCTTCAAGAATCCATCGGCAAAAAACTTTTTTCTTGCCAAAAGAAGGATTTTTTTCTTTGTCTCGTTATTTTTGGTTGACTTCATAGGAAACTATTTTAGTATTTTTCGTTTCCATTTTACGAAATTATAATCAGTATGTCAAATTAATTTCAAAGTGATTGTATAATTTGTCTGGAGACGAAATAACTTTTAAACTGCTATTTAAGAATTTGAACTTAGATTAGTTGTAAAATATACACAACTGAATATGAAAGGTTGATTTTTTATTGAGATAATAAATAATGAAACTTTAAGACGGGCTATAATCAAATTAAGTTTTTTGCTTTTTCTTCTTAGCAGCGGGAAAGAGAATGTTGTTTAATATCAATCTATAACCCGGAGAATTTTTAAACAGTGAAAGATCTGTGGGTGGATCACCAACTTGATGCTGATAATCTTCCGGATCATGTCCACCAAGAAAACAAAAGGTCCCTCTTCCAAAATCACCTCGAATATATTTTACCTGATCTGTTCCTTCACGTTTTCCCATTATAGTAACAGTCTTTTTAATCAATTTTTCACGAAAAGCTGTTGTTTGGCCAAGAAAACCTCGAATAACATTTACATGATTTTGAGTTAACATCGTAGGAACTGGATCATATTTTGCAGAGAATTCAAAAAGAGTAAAATAATCATTCTCAAAGTTACCAATCTCAGCTGGCTGAATATCAATATCAGAATACTCATAGACATAAGGATTCATTTCTAGCTTAAAATCGGTAAAGGCAAGAGATTGTGAAAAATCTAATTTCGATTGTGCATCTGGATCAGGTGGATCTCCATCGTACATTTTGTCACATATATCAACATTCTTTGCAGCAAGAGCTATATCATATGAATCAGTAGCTGAACACATCGCAAAGAGAAATCCTCCATTGGCAACATAACTCTTTATAGCAAACGCAACATCTTTCATCATGTCACTGACTTTTCTGTAACCATTCTTTTTAGCATTATTCTCGTATAAAATTTGCTGCTCGATGTACCACTGAGCATTCGCAAAACTTGCATAAAATTTTCCATACTGACCTGTAAAATCCTCATGGTGTAAATGTAACCAATCATACTTTGCTAAATCACCACGGAGAACTTCATCATTCCAGATTTTATCATATGGAATTTGGGCATAGTCAAGTGCAAGTGTAACCGCATCGTCCCATGGATTAAATCCAGGTGGAACGTAAACTGCAATTTTAGGTTCTTTCTCTAAACGAACAACATCCATGTTATTATTTTCATCTTGAACTTCGGCAAGTATGCGAGATGCTTCAGAACCGCTAATCGTAGTAAAACTCACTCCACGTATTCTACAAATATTCGCAACGTCTTCACTATAATCCATCATAAAAGAACCACCACGATAATTCAAAAGCCAATCAACAACCATTCCTTTTGTCAATGCATAATAGGCAATACCATATGCTTTGAGATGGTCACCTTGTCTTAAATCCATTGGAATTAGAATTTTCCCTTGAGCGAATAAAGCTGCAATCAATATAAAGTTTACAACAAAAAATTTAATCAACGTCATCATGTTAAAATTATTTTATTAAACTCCCGATTGTATACTAAAAATATATCATCTGAATAATCAAGTTAAATCAAATTTTCAAGGAAAAATCGAATTAGATTACTCAACTTATGTTACTTTTTTCCATCGATTTTGAACGGGACTTATAAATGTAAATTGGCTCTGCATGATTCATCACACTTTGTTTAGTAATTATGCATTTCTCCAAGTTTTTTCTTGAAGGAAGGTGATACATTATATCTAGCATAAAATCTTCAACAATAGATCGTAACGCACGGGCACCTGTTCTCCTTTCCACGGCTTTTTCAACAATTGCATCGAGTGCTTCAGGTTCAAATTCAAGTTCCACATTTTCTAATGAAAACAATTTCTGAAACTGTCGAAGAATTGCATTCTTAGGTTCTGTCAGGATTCTCTTAAGAGCTTCTTTATCAAGTGAGTGTAGTGGAGCAATGATTGGTAATCTTCCAATTAATTCAGGAATAAAACCAAATTTCAGAAGATCATCAGGCTGTATTTGTTCTAAAAGTTCATCTGTTGATACATCTCTTGTTCCTCTTATTTCAGCACCAAATCCTACTTTACTTTTGTTAGTTCTTTCTGCAATAATTTTATCAATTCCCTCAAACGCACCACCACAAATGAAAAGAATGTTTTTCGTATTGATGTTAATAAGCGGTTGTTCTGGATGCTTTCTTCCACCACGTGGTGGCACACCTGCAACTGTGCCTTCAAGAATTTTAAGAAGGGCTTGTTGAACTCCTTCACCCGAAACATCTCTTGTAATCGAAGGATTTTCAGATTTACGGGCAATCTTATCAATCTCATCAATGTAAACAATCCCCTTCTGAGCTTTTTCTATATTATAATCTGCCGCTTGTAATAGACGGACAAGCACTGTTTCCACATCATCACCTACATATCCAGCTTCTGTAATTGTCGTTGCATCTGCCATCGCAAAAGGAACGTCTAGTATTTTTGCAAGTGTCTGAGCAAGTAATGTTTTTCCTACTCCGGTTGGACCAACAAGAAGAATGTTGCTCTTTTCTATTTCAACATCATCAAAATTGTAATAAGAAGATTGAGAATTTATTCTTTTGTAATGATTGTAAACTGCAACAGCAAGAATTTTCTTTGCTTTTTCCTGACCAATTACGTATTGATCTAAAATAGATTTAATCAATTCTGGAGTTAGAACCGCACCTTTCCTGACCTGTGGAGAAAGTGTTTCCAGATTATTTCTTAAAATCTCAACTGCAGAACCAACACATAAATCACAAATGTATACATTTTTACCAGCAATCATTCCACCCACTTCCTCCGCACTTCTTCCACAAAAAGAGCAATAAACTAATTTATAATTTCTCTCGTTCATCTTATCTCCAATGAGTTATTCCTTTTGAATTCTTTGTATTAATTCTCTCACTTCATTTACAAAAATAGAGTTAGGAAATTCAGTAAGCAATTTAGTTAAATTTTCCTCAGCCCTTGATTTATCCCTTAATCCCCATACAAATATTTGCGCAATTCTGTATAATGCTTTATCTGAATAAATTGATTTTTCTTTTAAGTTGTAAAGAAAAGTTAGTTGAGCAAGTGCATCTGAATATTGATTGAGAGTAATGTAGATTTCAGCAAGTATATAACGCATTCTATTTTGAAAGATTGAATATTCATCATCAAGATTCATTGATTTAAGAATAGCAAGTAATTGATTGTATTTTTTTTCTTCGATCAATTTTTCGATTTGGAGAAGAACTTTAATCTGATTTTTATCCGATTCAAGCTCTTGAATAAACATCAAATATTCAATGGCATCATTTGCAATATCATTTTTGGGGAGTTGTTTTATATTAGATAGAACTGCTTTTGCTGAATCGATAAAATCTTTTTGAAGCAGAATTTTAGCAATTTGAAATTGAGCAAAATTTCGATCCAAATCTGTAGTTCTTGAAAAAACTCTAACCTGATTATAAAGATTTTCAGCACCATCAAGATGACCCTCTAAATACTCCATAGTTGCGAGAAGTAAGAGTCCCTTTGGATAATACTCAGTTAAAACATAATTATTTAGAAGTCGTTGAAGTTTAATTCGTGATTCTTGATAGTTTCGAAAATACTCTTTATAGAAATAGGCAATCTTATATATTGATTCTGACACTAAATCAGTTAGTGTGTAATTATTTACAATTATTGTATAATATTTAATAGCTTCACGAAGACGGTAATCAGTCGAATCAACTGGTGGTTTGAAGACCTTCCAAGCTAATTCTTTTGAATTTTGTTCTTCATCAAGAAGTTGCTCATAGGAGCGAGCAAGTCCAATGATACTCATTGCCTTTAAGTCAGGTTTATCCGGGTAGTTATCCATCAAGTACTCAAATGCTTTTATCGATTCAATTAAAAACTTTTCTTTAAGAGCTCGATTTGCAAAATCTAAAATCTCATACCCTCCCGATTTAACTAACTTATCAATGGTAATGGTTAGATCAAATGCTTTTTTGAAGTCTTTATTTTGAAAATAAAGCCACGACAAAATTTTTAGTATGGGATAACTATTCCTATCATAATTTTTCTCAAAGACTTCCAAAGCAGTTTTTAGGGCAAGTGGATTAGATATTATCTGTGCCAATTTGCTTTGAACAAAAGAAATTTGTTGCGGTTGTTTTTTGAGCAATTCAATCATTTCATAGCATGCATCAGAATAGTTAAGTGTGATTGAATAAAGAGAAATCAAATCAATTATGAAAATGTCATTATCGCTAATACGATTTTTTCCAAGTTTTAATATTTCAATTGCTTTGTCGAACAATCTATTTTGAATTAGAGTATTTGCAATGAATTTATATGCAACAGGATTTCTAGCATCGATATTGATTCCCTGATTAATGAAATATTCCACTGAATCCTTTATGCCTTTTCTGTCATAAACAACAGCAATCTCTCCATAAAGATTAAAATCTTTTGGCTGTTCTTTAAGTCTATTTTTCAAAAGCACAACTGCTTCATCGTATCTTTTAAGCTGAAAAAGTATTCGATAATAAGATTCGTAAAATTGATACTGGGAAGGATATCGAAAATACAATTCTTTGTATAATTCAAAAGCTTTATCGTAATTACCAATTGCCTCGTAACTCTGAGCTAAACGAAACTTATTAAAATCGTCAGGAGTTTGCGGAAAAATTTCAATTACAAGTAAAAAGGGAAACAGAATTAAGAGTAAATTTGCTTTCATTATTATAATTTGTTTCTTTAAGATAATTATTTAGTGTTAGATTTTGAATTATACTCAGGAAGTTTTTGAATGGTTCAAAGTAAGTTTGTAAGATTCAATTAGATTGATAATTTCATTTACACAATATCAAATGCCTTCAAATTTTTTCGATTTTAACCTTAAAATTAAGATCTTCTAATTTTTTCTCGTACCAGCATTTCACGAAAAAATAGTATATCGAAACCAGAAATAGCCCAATAGTTGTAGAAAATAATTCTGTCGATGACTTAAACAAATTCAAACCAAGAAATATTCCCATTAAAAAAAGAATAAGTGGAATTCCGTAAAGGTAAAAGCTCATATAAAGAATTGAATTTCCCTTTACTTCAATTAATACTTCATCACCAATTTTTAGATTATAATAATTATTTGGAACAATTATTTTCCTTTCAAGCTTAATCTTGCAATAATCATTATATCCACACTTATCGCATTTTTCTTTTTCAATCAACTCAATTTCTAGGTCTTTACTAACTCGAATAATCCTTCCCTTTTCAGTTAGAATTTCTGTCATGTTTCTAGTTCGTTAATGAATTCACTGTTTCTTCGATCAGGACTTTTTCGTCAAAATTCGAGATAAGTTGAATTGCTTTAGTTGAACATTTATCAAATGGAATTTTGGATGGATCAAGTTTATCATAATTTATTATAGCCAGATGATCCATCATTTCAATTCCCCCATCAGACTTTCGTGCACATATGCCGCAACCAATACATGCATTTAAACAAACTTCCTTTGAACGCTTTGGATCATCCTTACTTTTACAGAATACAAAAACATCTCTATCAATGGGATGTATTTCAATTATACCTCTCGGACAAGCTTTTGCACACAGACCACATCCAGTACAGTTTTCTTCAATTATCATTGGAAGCCCATCTTCACTCATAAAGATTGCATTGAATTTACAAACAGCAATACAATCGCCACCACCAAGACACCCGTAATAACATAATTTCTCACCCCCACTAATAATTGCTTGAACCGAACATTCCCTCGGTCCAATGTACATTGTGGATTTTTTCTTAGCAGACTTATTATCTCCTCTACACAGCACCCTTGCAACTTTCTTTACTGATTCTTTCGATTCAATACCGAGAATCTGAGAAATTTCAAACGCTAAATCTTTTCCGCCCACAGGACACCCATTTGGTTCAGCTTTAACTTCCACAACTTTAGTAGCAAAATCATGACATCCAGCAAAACCACATGCGCCACAATTTGCGTTTGGTAGAATTTCAGCAATCTTTGCAATTAATGGATTTTCCTCAACACGTAATTTCTTATCAGCAAAAACTAATAAAGTTGAAAAAATCAAACCAAGTCCACCCATTGTAAAAATTGCAATCATGACTGTTGCGTCCATATCTATCTCCATAAATAATTTTTGAATCCTTCTGACATGTGAATTTGTCCTTCTTTATCTACAATAAAAGCTTCAACTTCAGGGAGAGAGTTAACAAGTTGTAAACCTTTTTCAACACCTAACAAAAAAATTCCAGTAGAAAGTCCATCAGCATAAGCATCACTTTCAGCAATTACTGTAACACTCATGCAGTTCGATACTGGATAACCATTAAATGGATTAATTATGTGATGATAACGTTTACCATTAAAAACTTTAAATTGTTCATAATCACCCGACGTAGCTACAGCTCTATTATCAAGTTTAATCTTTTCAATAATTTGATTTCTTTCACGTGGATGTTGAATACCAATTATCCATCCATCACCAATGGTTCTTATATCACCACCTGCATTTACAAGGGCTTTCTTTATACCACTCGATTTTAGTACTTCAATTGCTCTATCAACCGCATATCCTTTTGCAATTCCACCTAAATCAAACTCAACGTTCTTAGTTCTTGATAAAACTTTATCGGAAAGCTCTATGTTTTTCCAGCCTGACTCATTTAGTCTATTTCTTATCTCTGACACAGGAGGAAGATTGCCCTCATCTTTAGTCAAAAAATCTTTCCAGATGAACGTAACTTTACCGATTGCACAATCCAAATTACCATTTGTGATTTTATATATTGAATCACATAACTTTAGAATATTATAAACTTCTTGACTTAATGAAATTTGATTTTGCTTAGAATTATTGATTTTGTAAATCTCGCTTTTTTCGTTGTATGAAGAAAATAATTCATCAATTCGTTTTATTTCAGTGAGAGCCAATTTAATTGCATTGTTCGCCTTATTTGCATCATCTCCGTAAACTTGAAATTCTACAAAAGTACCAAGAGAAAATTCAGTTTGCTTAAAAAGTTGCTCCCTTTTTATGTTCATATTGGAAAAATAACCAAGTATAAAAATGATAATCAAAAAAAATGGTACAACAAATGTTTTTAATTTCATCTAGACAATTCTCAAAAGAATTTTATTTGGTGCACATGCTATAGCTTGATTTGGTTGAGAAATCAGACCAGAATTAACACAATGCTTATTTCTGCAATTTGAATTGGTGACTCTAACAAGTCTATCCTTAACTGAAAGCTCAAGTTTACCGTAATTCCCATTTACTACTATAGTAGAATAATTTTTATCTAATCTAATTGTATCATACAATCCCTGATGATTTAAGATCTGAAGTGTTTTATGTGAAGGTTTGAATAAGTGATCAATTAAATTTGATTCAGTGTAAAAACACGTTAATTTTATTTCCGCCTTATAACTTTTTAATTCTTGTCTAAAATCAAAAAACTCCGGGAATGAGTTGGGATTATAAACTGAATAGACATTATTAGAAATTAAAATATCAGAATAGAATTGTGAGTTTAGTTTTTCTTTTGTGATAAAGAAATTATCAATTTTAGCTAAGTTTTCTTTAGTTAATCGATTAATGATAAAATTTAGAGCTTCATCAATATTTAAATTTACTTTTGTTCTTTTAATGAATTTTTCAACGACAGACTTGATTAAACTTTCATTTTCTGGTAAAAAAGAAATAAGTGTAAGTTCATTTGATTCTTGATTGATAAATGAAGCCAAATTTCTCCCGGCGAAAAATGCGAAAGTTGAAAGTCCAGTGATTTTTAAAAATTCTCTTCGAGAAATCATTTTTATTCTCCTTAATTAAATCATACCTGCAAAACCCATGAAAGCGAGAGCAAGAATTCCCGCTACTATTAATGTAATTGGTGCACCACGAAAAGCATCAGGAACATTAGCAAGTTCAAGTTCTTCTCTAATACCAGCCATTAAAACTATGGCAAGAGTAAATCCACTTCCAGCACCAAGGGCAAAGATAATGTTTTGAATAAAAGAATATTCTCGCATCGCACCAAACAAAGCTAAACCAAGTATTGCACAATTCGTAGTTATAAGCGGAAGAAAAATCCCTAACGCACGATAAAGTGGTTGACTAACTTTTTTAATGACCATTTCTACAAACTGAACAAGAGAAGCAATTACAAGAATAAAAGAAGGAATGGTAAGAAAAGTCAGATTATAAGGAATCAAAATTTTATAATTAATTAACCAACTTACAATAGAAGTAACAGTCATAACAAACGTCACAGCAATTCCCATCGATAGTGCTGATGTTATTTTTCCAGAAACACCAATAAATGGACAGATTCCTAAAAAATAAGCTAAAACAAAATTGTTAATTAATGCTGCCGAGATAAATAAAATTATAAGCTCCATCAATTCAACTCCGTTTGAGTGTTAAGAGTTGTAGCACTTCTATATCCTGAAAAAATCAATTCAATTTCTTCTTGTTCTTTTTTCTTAACATACCAATTAGAAAGACCCATCAACAGACCAAGAGTTAAAAATGCACCTGCGGGAAGAATCATAACAAGCATAGGTGTATACAATTCAGGCAAAACTTGAAAACCAAAAATTGTTCTGTTCCCCAGTAATTCTCTTATACTTCCTAAAACTATCAAAGCCAACATAAATCCAATTCCATTCCCTGTCGAATCAAGTAAAGATCGAATGACACTATTTTTCGATGCAAATGCTTCCATTCTTCCGAGTATTAAACAGTTAACAACTATCAGTGGAATGAAAGGACCCAGTGCTTTACTTAATTCAGGAAACTTTGCTTTCATTACTAAGTCGACAATTGTTACAAATGTAGAAATAATAACAATGAATGTAGCAATTCTAACTTGATTTGGTACGATTTTCCTGATCAAAGAGACAATTAAACTAGAAAATACCAGTACAAAAGTTGTTGCAAGACCCATCGCAAGTCCATTGATAGCAGAAACAGTAACAGCAAGAACCGGACACATACCAAGTACTTGCTTAAATACAGGATTTATATCCCATAAACCTTTAAGAAATTCATTTGAATAATTTACTTCTTTTTTCATCACTCGTCATTTAATCTTTTTTTAAGTTTATTAATTCCATCATTAATGATTTGAACTGTTGCCTTTGAAGAAATTGTCGCACCGGTTATTGCTTTAATTTCATTATCTTTTGAAGGTGGTTTACCTTTAACCCATTCAATCATTGGAACAATCAATAAATTTTTAAATTGATTTTTAAAGTCATCTTCTGTAATCAAAGTACCTAATCCAGGCGTTTCAACTTGTTCAAGGACATCAATGGCTGTAATTCTTTGTAGATCTTTACTTAAACCAAAAATCACCCTGATTGGACCTTGAAAACCATTTCCTTGATTCACAACTACATATCCAACAAGTTCTTTATCATAATCATAAACTTTGTAGACTTCCATGTCAGAAAAATCAAATCGTTCATAATATTTTGCCTCAGGCTGAACAAGAAATATAGCTTTCTCAGTTGCTTCTTTTTTATTTTTCTCAATGAATGGGTTAGCCCAGTTACTAACACTAGCTAAAACACCCCCTGAGATAATTCCAATGGAAGTTAATACAGCTATAATTTTAATGACTTGCTTCATTTTCTCAAACCAAATGGTTCAGGTAAAGTATAACGATTTATAATAGGCACAAAAGCATTCATAAATAAAATAGCATACATTACTCCTTCTGGAAGTCCACCAAACAATCGAATTATTACAAGCACAAGAGCAATTCCAAGCCCAAAAATATACATACCCTTAGCTGTAACAGGTGAAGTGACATAATCAGTAGCCATAAAAAATGCACCAAGTAAAAATCCGCCAGCAAAAATGTGAAATATTGGACTTGGATATTCCATTGGATCAATTAAAAAGAAAATTCCACCAAATATGAAAACTCCAATAATGATAGAGAGTGGGATGCGCCAGTTCACAATTCTTACAGCAATTAGAAATAAACCACCTAGTAAAATTGCTATTCCTGAAGTTTCTCCAATGCAGCCACCAACATTCCCTATCAACATAGAACTTAGAGGAGTAATAATTTTATCAAACTTAAAGGCAGCAAGTGGAGTGGCTAATGTTACTGAATCGATTGAATAATTTGGCATTGTCCAGGTTGTGATTTGAACGGGAAAAGCTGCCTGCAGAAAAGCTCGACCAACAAGGGCCGGATTGAAAATATTAAATCCAAGTCCACCAAAAACTTGTTTACCAATTCCGATAGCAAAAGCTGACCCGATTGCCGTTGCCCACAAAGAAAAATTCGGTGGAAGAGTTAAAGCCAATAAAAGGCCTGTGAGAACTGCGCTCCCATCATCAATTGAAATTTTTCTCTTAGATAATTTTTGAATTAATGCTTCAGTACCGCAGGCGAAGAAGATGGAAGTAAAAATTATAAACAATTGTTGCCATCCAAAAAATATTACAGCTGAAATTACACAGGGCAATAAACTTAGATTTACATACCACATTACTTTTTTAGTCGTCCAACCACTGTGTAAATGCGGCGATATTTTTAATTCAAACTGATTTAGACTATCACTTCGTTCTACAGTCATATACAAAAGCTATGGTTTGTTCAGGAAAATGTTATAAATTTCAAACTCAACTAAGTTTTCATTGAAAAGGCTTTTTGTTTTCCGAGCTTTAACCATTGTACTAAAGGAATGTTGGCCGGACACGTGAAAGCACAAGTGCCACACTCCATACATAAAGTAATATTTAACTGTTGTGCCTCTTCAATTCGATTGAGTTGTACAAATCGCACAAGTCTTGTTGGAATTAAATTAAGCGGACAAGCATCAACACACATTCCGCATCGAAGACAATTTGTCTCTTCTCTTTCTTCAATTTCACTTTTCGATAAAACAAGAATGCCAGACGTTGCTTTGTTTACAGGTACATTTAAATCGAATTGTGCTAATCCCATCATAGGACCACCAATAACTACTCTTTTTGCATCTGAGGTCAAGCCACCACAATAATCAATAATGTCCTTAATTGATGTACCAACTGGAACAACTAAATTTTTCTGTTCTTTTATACCAAGACCACTTACAGTTAAAAATACATAAATTGATGGCACTCCTTTAGTAACTGCATCATAAATGGAAAGTGCAGTACCGACATTTTGAACAAATACTCCCACATCCATTGGTAACTTCCCAGGTGGAACTTCTCTACCTGTAATCGCCTTAATTAACATTTTTTCGGCACCTTGTGGATACTTGGTCTTTAATCTTATAACTTCGATAGATTTATTTCCTTTCAATCTATCAATAAGAATTTCTATGGCTTTCGGTTTATTATCTTCAATTCCTATGAAGGCTTTCTTAACCTTTACAGCCCGCATAATCAATTCTAAACCACTCAAAACTTCATCAGTTTTTTCTAAAAGTAAACGATAATCGCGAGTTAAATAAGGTTCACACTCACATGCATTCAGAATAACAAAATCTATTTTTTTGTCAGCTGGTGGAGAAAGCTTTATAAAAGTTGGAAAAGCAGCACCACCTTGTCCTACAATTCCTGCTTCTTTGACTCTTAAAATAATTTCTTCTGGTGTAACCGTATTGAAGTCAAGTGGTTCTAAATAACATTTTTCTTTTGTCGAATCAGATTTTATTACGACAGAATTTTTCAAATATCCAGTAAAATTAAGAGAGTTATTAATAGCAGTCACATTGCCACAAACCGAACTATGAACCGGTACTGAAAAAAAACCATTTTCTTTTGCAACTAAACTACCAATCTGTACTTTATCTCCTTTCTTAACTGAAGGAATTGCATCTTTTCCTTTGTGTTGACATGTGGAAATTACCACCTGTTCAGGTTCAAAAAATTCAAATGATTTATCTTCAGTTAAAATCTTGTATTCTTCTGGATGCACTCCGCCTTTGAAAGTCTTCTTTCTCATATGAATCACATTTTAATTTTAGTACCTTTTTGAGTCACAAATTATGCCATTAAAACTTCAATTTTTTCAAAGAAAAACCAATTTTTTCAAGGATGATTTTAAAATTTTTCATATGTGAAAAATTTTAAATCGAAAAAGAAAACTTCTTAACATTTAGCAAATAGTTAGATATTTATTGGGGAGGGATTAGCTTGGTATCAATGAAATCTTGGATTAACTACGTTTTAGTTCAAAATTTTTGAGGTAAAGTGGTTCAAGATAAGTAAAGTCTTTACATAGATATTTCTGTGGATTAGACATAACCAACAATGCTCCGTAATAAGAATCATTTTCAGTTACAATGATCTTGCCAATTAAGTCTTTATTCTCAAAAATTTTCTTAGATCTTTCATCCGTTAAAATCCAATCAAAATAATGAGCGTGTTCAAGAAATTCATTCGTTTGCATTAATTCAAACGAACCAATTTGAGTAAATATATTATCTTTTAAATCATACACTGCAAAGTAAAACTCATTTTTTCGGGCAGGAATTAAGACTGCACACCGACCATAGATCTTTTTTTTGATTAATACTTGATAAGCTAGTTCTTCGAAATTAAAGTAACAGTACATTTTCAAATCAGCACCAAAAGCAATTCCTTTTGCTGTTGATAATCCAACTCTTAAACCTGTAAATGAACCGGGACCAAGATTGACACAAATGCCATCAAGTTGTACAATGGTAGTATTTGCTTTTTCAATTATTGCTTTAATGGAAGGAACGATCAATTCTGCATGCTGTCGAATATTCTTTGAATTAAATGACTGAACCAATTTATCATTTTGACATAAACTAATGCTAAGAATATCCGATGCAGTGCTAATGGAAAGTAAATTCATTTTTTCCTTTGAATCGTTATAACTCGTTCAAGGTCATCAGAACCAAATTCAATCTTCACTTCTATATGATCTTCAGGAAGTATCTCAATAAACATATCTGCCCATTCTATTAAACAAATACTTTCATCGTTAAAATAATCTTCATAGCCAATGTCATAAAGCTCTTCTTTATCTTTAATTCGATAAAAATCAATGTGGTAAATAGTGTATTTCCCTATATATTCATTAATAATTGAAAAAGTGGGACTTAATGGATTTTGACCGGCATTTAATCCATTACATATTCCTTTTACAAAAATTGTTTTACCGGATCCTAAGTTTCCTATCAATGCAACAATATCACCAGCTTTTAACGACTGACTAAATTGTTTAGCAAATTCTAAGGTTTCTTCTGGCGAGCGACTGATGAATATTTCTGTTTGAACCGCTGAGTTCATTTATATTAAGATTTTGGTTCAAGTGTTACTACAGGCAGAATCATTTCCTCCATTGATATACCGCCATGTTGAAACGTATCTTTATATAAATTCAAATATTTACTGTAATCGGTTGGATAAACAAAGTAATAATCTTCCTTAGCAATTATATAACTAATTGCTAAACCGCGTCTGGGTAATTTGTATTCTTGGGGATTTCGTATATAAACAGCTTGTTTTTCCTCGGCCTTTAAGTTTCTTCCAAACTTATAGCGTAAATTAGGAAGAGCATCCCTATCACCTAATACCTTCGCACCATGTAGACATCTTATGCTACCATGATCAGTTGTTATCACAATTCTTGTCTTTTTACTATTTGATAGATTTCGTAGTGCTTTAAAAAGGGATGAATGAGTAAACCAACTCTTCGTCAAAGTTAAATAAGCTTGTTCATTTGGTGCAATTTCTTTCAGTACAACAGAATCGGATCTGGAATGTGCTATCATATCCAGATAATTTACAACCACGGCCACTAAATTCGTATCAATCAACGACATGATGTTTTGTTCAAAATTCCTTCCGTACTCAGGATCAATAAGTTTGATGTACTTTAATTCATTTCTCAATCGAACCCTTTTTCGTTCAATTAACTTTTCGAGTAAATCCTTTTCATATCGATTATGAGAAGTTTCATCGTCATTTGTATGAGTCCATAGTTCCGGAAAATATCTTTCTATCTCAGAAGGAAATAGTCCAGAAAAAATCGCATTACGACAATAAGGAGTTGATGTGGGAAGAATTGAGTAGTAAGAAAACTTTGAAACATTAAAATATGGTCTTATTAATTCTTCCATAACAAGCCACTGATCATAGCGCATACAATCGATGACAAAAAAGAATATGTTATAACCTTCCCTTAAAAGTGGAATGACCGACTTCTCTATCACTTCAGTGGAAAGAATTGGTCTATCCTCGTTACTGGATAACCATGACTTGTAATTTCGCTCTATAAATTTTGAAAACTCCCTTCGAGCTTCGCGTAATAAGTCATCAAGAGTTGATTGTAGTTCAAGTTCAGGATGCTCTTGAAGTTCAAGTGACCAATTAATTAACTTTAGATAGAGATTAATCCAATCATTGTAATCAAGGTTGTCCAGTAGTCTTCTTGAAATTTCATTAAAATCCTGTAAGTAGTCTTTTGATACATATTGAGCGGATATTTCTTTACTTTCAAGAAATTTTTTACAAACTAACAGAATTTGGTTCGGTTTAATTGGCTTTAGCAAGTAATCACTTATTTTACTTCCAATTGCTTCTTCCATTAATGATTCTTCTTCGTTCTTTGTAATCATCACAACTGGAATAGAGGGATTTATTTCTTTTATCTTAGCGAGAGTTTCAAGTCCACCCATACCTGTCATCATCTCATCAAGCAATATTAAGTCATATTGATTAGTGGATATCATTTCTAACGCATCTTCTCCATTCGTTGCTGTATCTATCAAATATCCCTTTTCATTGAGAAAGAGAATGTGAGAACGAAGTAACTCAACTTCATCATCAACCCAAAGCAATTTTCCTTTAATCATTCTTTCCTCAAATTTTCTTTACAAATTTTCATTCCATCATTATACTTTCAATATCAGATTTAGTTTTAATTCTATATGGTTAAATGAATATTGAGCCCGGCTTCGTTTGTTGTGGTAGGTGGAATTTTAGATGCACCTTCTGGTTCAATTTTTGTTCTTCTGAAATAAATTGCAATAGTTAATCTTGAGCTTAAAACGTATCTGATTCTCGGTTCAAAAGTAGTTCTGATAGTTCCATCTTGCGGAGTACCTTCTTCTTTGAAGTTTAACATGTCATATACCACTGAAGAATTCCTCATTTGTGTAAATGAAATGGAAATATTCAAATCGTTTCGTAATGAAATACCTAAAAATGGAACTTCAAAACCACTCTTTGTATAATTTGCTGAAATATTTATATCCCTTGAAAAAGTCTCTGTAATATTTCTCGATGCAACTCCCATATCATATGAGACATTAGTACCTATTCTAATATTCGCTCCTAAATTACCCCCACCAAATGATTTAAATGTAATATTCATTCCAATCAGCGGCTGAAATCCATAAGTAATTTTTTGATTTTGAGTTTCTTCTACTCCATCGGCGTTAATTCGCCATGTTCTAGCGAAAGATGAATTATAAGTATGTTGTAAAGAAACTCTCTGAGCAAATGAACTGAACAAAGGAAATTTTTCAAGTCCATCCCAGTTTATACTCCAATTTGGTCGTGGAATATATCGTGAAAACTTTTTAAAGAATGGAAGCTTACCAAGAATTGGTAATGTTTCAAATCCTTCTATAAAAGCATTGGCTAAATTCTCTTTAGGATTTGGGGCATTAGGATTGTAAAGTTCATTTACTTTTTTGATCCCATTGCCAAAGAAACTGAATATTAAGAATGGTGGCATAGTTAAGAACGATCTGTCGGTGCTTCCTGAAGCTGCAATGTTTGTAACTCTAACATTACCAAGTGAATCTGTTTGAATGGCTGTTTGTCTATTGTAATTCCAATTAACCTTCCAAGATAAATCGAGTCTTACACCTGTGAATAATTGTCTAGATGTTCTAAGATCAATGCCATTAGTCTGCGATATCTGATCACTTAAATTTCCATTCGGTGCTCTTCTGCCCGGATTGGAAGAAAATCCAATTTGATAAAGTCGCGGTGGTCCATTTTCGGCCTTGTTTGGAATAAAGAAGTTCCAGAAGTTAGTTATGCCAGAGTTGTTTCCATAAAGACCATTATTCATTGAACTATTTCTTTGATTGAAATTAATAGAAATATTATCGTAATCTAATAATGTCCATTTAATCGATCTTTTGAAAAATTCGAAAACCATTTTTGCTTTTGAAGCTTGATTTGTAGATTGAGCTGTATCCTGAGCAGGCTTCGGTTGATTTTGAACCATTCCTGGATAAGGTATCTGCTCATCATCATCTATGATTTGTCTGCTTCTACCTCTGCTTCTTGGATCTGGTTGTGATCTTTGCGGTGTTAAATCATCCTTGAAAAGTGGTTCAAATATCTGACGCCATCGTACATTCAAGCCCAGATTTATGCTATTACCCCAGCTAGCACTTCGACCTAACTCAACTTGTTGAAAATTATTTTGCCAGCGATAATCAACAGAATACCCTGCTTGTAACGTGATGAAATTATTTAGTTTAAACAAGGATGGAAAAACCGGCTGAAATCTCAATTCAACTCTCTGATTGAAAGCATAATCCCTGCCGAATAAATTTTTACCAAATATATCTTTGAAAATTTCTCTATCACTTCTTTGAATTTCAATGATTGAGTCTCTTCCAGCAGTTGATTTAATTGTATCAAGTTTTGTTTCTAAATGAGCGTAAGTACTTCCAAAGTCGATTGAATAGTTAAAGACAGGATTCAAATAGCCACCATCAGAAAATCTCCACCCGAATTGTAGTCCACGAGTTAACCTAAAGTCTCTTTGAAAAAGTGGTCGTAGTGGATCTGTTCTTGTTGCACTTGTATTTCTATTTCGATTAACATTTAAATTCATTCCAATGTTAGTTGGTGAATAAAAGATTCTATAATTTTTAAGGTCTGGTATAATCTCAAACAAAGTTCCAATGACTGGAACATCAACAATTTTAATGTAATTAGCAGGCGAAAACATTAATGAATATTGTGTGGTGAAATTCCATAACCAGGATCGTTGTGATTCAATTTGTGGATTACGTGAAAATGTTCTACTGTAATTAAATCCAAATCCCAAATTGTTCCAGAAATATTTTACAAAGAAGAAATTGGAAGGAACAAAAAGCTTGAAGGATGAAACTGACCAGTTCTCAGTAATAGAATAACTTTCAGATGAAGTTCGTAATCCTTCGGAAATTCTTTTTGCTGTTTCTGTATCATAACCTTTTTCAAGTAAACGATTATAATTCTGTTCAACTGCTTCGTTTACAAGTATATCTGTATTTGGCAAATAAAGTGGTTGATCAATGGATTCATTTCTCGAGTAATTAAGAGTTAATGCACTGCCTCTCATAGAAAGTGGAAGAAACTTAGCAAAGTCAATTGATCCCGAGAATCCCCAGCTTGTTCTTAAAACTCTACTTCCAAATCTTTGTTCAATTGCATGGAAAAAAGGATTTTGTTTCCTGTAATTAAAATTCAAACGAATTAAATCACCAAAGTTCAATGAAGCACTACCTGTGTATGCCCACCCCTCTCTATCATCTGCACCGATTAATCTCAATTCATTAATCCATAAATCTCCATTTAAGAATCCAAGTGAATCTCCTGCATCTGAAGTTCGCTCATAAGCTACACCAACCATAAACATCTGAACTTGAGTTAAACTAGGATTCCCCTTTATACCATAAAATGCACCTGCAGGACCATCCTCAATTGGAATTTTCACTATTTGTGTGATGGAATCTCTTTTTTGTTTTATTGCGGTAATTTCTGAAAATTTTATTGAAATGTTATTCCAATCTTTTCTTATTGGTTCGCGATATTCATAATAGTTATTGCTATCCACACCAAATCTTACGATTATATCCCCATTCTTTAATTCATCCTTGCCGTGATAATACAATTTCATTTCCTGATAGTTAAAAACATCCATTGGACGGAACAAAACTTTGATTGCAAATGTGGCGTCACCTTTTCTAAGATTATGTACTCGCATAAGAAGTGACTGTTCGTTTTTATAAATTTTTTCCGTCCCTGTTGTTTGTTGTGTTCTATCAAGTTCTCGCCCTACATCCGGTGGACTGTAATAATATGGTGAGTTATCTTCTATGTTAACAACGGAAAGACTCAATCTTTCATCATCTTTAATAGCCTTACGCCATTGATTCCCAACGAGATTAAATTCAGCAATACGAATGTACATACTATCGTCCAAACCAGTCATCCACAATCGAATCATCTCAATGTTTGTAAAACTTGGATCACCTATTTTCAATTTAAAATCATTTAATGGAATTCTTAATTGATACCATCTTGTTCTAACTCCACCTCCAACAATGTATGGATTAGTTGCGCGATTTGTATCAAGCGGAATTTCATATTGAAAGTAACTATTGACTAAATCAAGAACACCATTACGATTTAAGTCTTCTGTATCAGGAAATCTTCCCGCTTCTGTTAATGAAGCATTACCCTCTGTTCCATTAATTCCTGTATAGTCACCAGAACCCAGATTAAATTTGAAATTATCTCCACTCGGATCTGATCCTAAATTTGGATAAAGTTGACGTTCTATATCATCAGCAATTCCATCAAGTCCTACATCCTCTCCTTGGTCGATCAAATCGTTGAAGTTTCTATCTTCTGTATCAAGCTTTTTATTTGGAATAATATCTTCTGTAATTCTTCCTAAATCTAAAAATAACTTTGCGTTCTGAGGTACTTTTACAGGTAAGAACCAGAATTCAATAAATTCGATATTCTGTTCGAGAAAATTACTGGCAGTGGAAGAAAGAATTTTCATAAGTCCACCCCAGTTTCTATTAGGAATATTTAATTCGGGATAATAATTAAACTCTCCTCTCGATAGAGGTGAGTAAGCAATATCGAGAACTGTTACCTGTTCATTTCCTCGTGCTACTGTTTTCTCAGGCCAAATTTGAGTAACAAGCACATCACTTGGCAGTCTGTTAAACCAAAAAGTTCTTGCTTTATATTTCATAATCGCCGTATCCAGCGGATTAATCAACCAGGGATAACCTCTAGGTGGAGAGGCATATTTCCATGAAGTGTAATGAACGCCAATTGACATAATTTGTTTAGAACCTTCAAAATCATCAATGTAAGCAACGCTTTTACCTCGATCACTTGCTATTGGACTTTTCTTTGTATTGGGATCAGGATTAATATAAGCAGCCTCACCACTTAGAGATAAAACTGACATATCTCTTGTGGATACGATCTTATTAACAAGATTAGTAAGAAAAGGAAGCTCAAAAGACGTTCTCGTATCAATACCAAAAATTGTATTCTCAATCGGTTCCTCGCCTACTCTAACTTTATCAGTTAAAGTTTGTTGATTTAGTGTGAGCATTGAAAAACCAAGAAATGAACGTGGCCCTAAATCTAATTCACCACGCAAACCAAAGAGAGATTTTGCCGCTAATTGAAAGAGAGTATTTTCTTCATATGATATACGTAAATCTGCATTAGGAAGAAGAGCTTGCTCGTTTCTAATAATTAATTGACCTGTGTTGTAATCTACGATATAATCAACATTAGCAATGAGCTCCCGACCCCCAAGACGAACTCTTACACTCCCTTCAACAATATTAAATCCAAGATTGAAAACCGATGATGCAGTACCTGAAGATTTTCCAACAATTAAAAATCTATCTTTTGCAGTGTTTAACTGAGCAATAGCTTTTAATGTATCGTATACATCATAAAATGCTAGGGAATCTGGTATTATTGATGGACGATTTCTTCCGAATGGTTGTAACACTGGAAATATAATTTCTCCGGTTTCAGTGTTAATTGTGATACCTAGTCGGAAATCAAATTTACCATCAGGTCTTGGATTATCTGAATCATCAACTTTATCTAAACCGAAAGCATTAAGTAATTTTACACCATTTAGATCGTCTCGTGCTTCTTGTCCAGGTTCACGATAAACTATGTTCAATTCGAAACCTTCTTTCTTGATGTTTCTCAGTCCAAGTGGATATATATTTCGTAACTGAAGCTTCCAGGCTGTTTTGTATTGTGGTTGAAGATTAGCTGGTTTGATTAATTTCAAAACAAGAGTTACTGTATCAGGTACATCTGTAACAAATTCACCATAAAAAATGTCATTTTCACTTCCGGGGGCGCCTTCCATTCTATATGCAACTGCAATTGCATCTGTTTCTAGTATTTGAGTTCTGAAAGTAATGTAACCTGTTTCATAGTGAATAATGTAATCAGAGGATTCAAGCTTGACAAAACGGCCAACTTCAATTTGCCCTGGAACTGCATCAATATTTCCTCTAAGAGACTCATCATACTTTTCATTTCTGCTTCGCGATGGGAGGTATATATAAGCATTTACTTTTCTTTCCTTAGGATTAGGTAATCCAGTTATTGTTTTCCAAACTTCGATATCTTTTATTCTGTAATATTCCACCGGTATAGGAGTTGGATTTCCATACCACTTATTAAATATATTAAGATTTGCAGACGTATCAGCGTAAATTGTATCAACAAAGTAATGATTGGTGGAATATTGGTATGCATGAATTGTAAAACTTTGAGCCTCAGCTCCACCTGAAAGTATTTTTTCCCTTACCTCACCCTTTTTCTGACTTGCAAGAGCAGTTAACATTAAAGGACCAAGTTGCATTCTGGCCTTTACACCAAAAAGAGCTTCTCCGCCACCAACCAATGGTGAAGTTTGCAATGAAACATTTCCTGCTTCAACACTTTGAACAATCTCATCTGTATAACCGGTGTATTTTATCTTCAGTTGATTTTCATATTCAAAGGTATTTTGTGTATTCCAGTCTGCCATTATGTTTAGTTTATCACCAATAGTACCGTTGATGTTTATTTGAACATCCTGCTTAAAGTTTGGTTCGTTTCTAACATTACCAAGAAGTGAAGCTGTTACTCCTTCTGTTCTTTCATTTCGCCAACTTCCATCAATTGTAACCGCTCCACTTATTCGTAAGTTTATCTTAGGTGGACCGAATATACTGAATACGGGATTGGAAGGAATTGGAATATCGATATTGGTTATTTGTTCAAAAATATCGGCAAGTTCACGTTTACCCAATATCACCTCATACTTGTATGCTAATTCTTCAAAATTTTTTCGATTTAAATACGCATATCTTAACTCAATATACTTTTCAATAGGAATCTTTATTCGAGTTCTCCAATCTTTACCATCGATTGTTTCTCTTATAATTACATAATTTCCTGTTGAATCTAATTTTACAGATCGTTGTACCAACCCATCAGGAATTTTTAAATAAAAAGGACTCTTCCTTTTTTCAAAAAGTTGAACTACTGCTAAATCATTGCGTTTAAAAGTGAAATGTTTTATTCGAGCAGTTGAATCTATGGCAAGTGAATCATTTAAAAAAGTTGGGTCATGGACAAGTGTGGAATCCTTTTGTAGTATATCAAAATTTAACTCTTTTTGTTTAGATAACTCTTCTTCTTTTAACTTTCTTAATTCTTCCTCTTTTAATCTTTCCCATTCGTCTTCTGTTGTATCTTGATTTTGTTTAATGTATTGAAAATTTCGAAAAGACAAATCATTCTGAGGGCTTTTTAAATCCATATTATAATTATAGCAGGTAATCGGATTTAAATGATCGCTTAGGTCAATAATTGGGGTATATATGCTTTCGCTAATAAAATGTTCATCGCTATCTATTAGAAATATAAATCCATTAAATAATAAACTAGTAAAGAGAATAACAATGAATATTTCAATAGTGATCTTTTTCATCAAAAGTATCTTATCATTATTTTAATATTTTCAATATAACAAGACTGTATAATTTACTCGATAAGATATCCCTTTAATAAGATTTGATCAGGTGGGTTTTTGTGATTAGAGTGAGACGTGAAGATAAAGTCGGAATCAAGAGAAGTTGGAATTATAGACTTATTAATAATAGAGAGAATTTCGAAATAACTAAACCTATAGCTCAAAGAATTAACTTTAGTCGATAATATATTAGAGTTATCTTTTCTCATAATTAAAGTGGATAAATATCTTCTTTCAAAGTTGGAATTTGAATAACTTCAATGATCTCATTTTTTTCTACAATAACACAAGTGAGTTTATTTCCGTAAACGCAACCAGTATCAATATAACAAATATTATTCGATTTTTCATGGATTAAGTCTATTTTGTGAGTGTGACCCACTATCTGAAGTTTTCCAATATTCAAAATTCCTTCTCGAGCCCAAATAATTGAATAATCTTCAGACAAATCCTTTGATAAAAGCTTTTCAATAAATCCATCGCTTGTACCATCTAACTTATACTCTCGGAACCATTTCTTATAAACTTTAGAGATTCCTGAATGACAAACAAATGCGTCTTCAGTATTATAAAACAATTTCAAATTCTCTATATAATCCAGATGTGGTTCTAAAGCATATGGGTGATTTTTATATGAATTTAGTGTAGCTATGTGTCCATTATAAATCCAAGACCTCGCCATAATAGAAAACGGTTCACGAAAATATGAATAAAACATATAGTCGTGATTACCGAGACAAACTTTGAGATTATTTGAAATACAAAAGTGCACAGTCTCATAAGAAAAATTTCCTCGATCAACAAGATCGCCCACACAGTATACTTCAATTGAAGGATACTTAGATTTTACTTGCGAGTATAGTTCTGTTAAGGTATGAACACAACCATGTAAATCGCCAATAACTGCTATCATAGATAATTGTTCTTTTTTGCATAATGTCTTAGCTCATCTCTAAAATCGGGATGAGCAATGTTTATCATTTGATTAACTCGCTCACGAATTGACTTACCATGAAGATAAGCTACACCATGCTCAGTAACGACGTAATGAACATCAGCTCTATTAGTTACAACACCGGCACCGGTCTTAAGAGTTGAAACTATTCTTGAAATTTTAAAGTCTTTTGTTGTTGAAGGTAGCGCAATTATTGGTTTACCACCTTCAGAACGGGCTGCACCTCGAATGAAATCCACCTGTCCACCAAAACCAGAATAAAGTCTTGAACCAATTGAATCGGCACAAACTTGACCAGTAATATCAACCTCAAGAGCTGAGTTTATGGCAACCATTTTGTAATTCTGTGCAATTACAAATGGATCATTTACGTATTCTTGTGGATGAAATTCTATTGAAGGATTGTTATCGATGTAATCATAAAGTTTTCGTGAACCGAGAACAAATCCAGCGATTGTTTTACCAACATGAAGTTTCTTTCTTCGATTTGTAATAATTCCCTTGTTAACGAGTTCAATTATTCCATCAGAAAACATTTCCGAATGAATCCCTAAATCTTTCTTGGTATCAAGAAATCTTGAAACAGAATCTGGAATTGCACCAATTCCCATTTGAAGTGTTGAGCCATCTTCAATTAATTCGGCCACATTCTGACCAATCTTTTCATATACCTGTAACATTTCAGGAGTTGTGTCTTCTTTAATTTGTGGTAGCTCAGCGATTGGTTCATCAACTTCTACAATGTATGTTAACTTATTAATATGAATAAAACTATCACCTAGTGCCCTTGGCATCTGTGGATTTATTTGAGCAATTATTACTTCTGAATTTTCTGCAGCCGATTTGATAATGCCAACTTCAACACCAAAACTACAAAAACCGTGTTCGTCTGGTGGTGAAAGATGAACAAATGCTACATTTGGTTTTATATAACCTTTGACAAATAACAGTGGATATTCATAAAGATAAATAGGTACAAAATCAGCTCTACCTTCGTTTACGGCTTTTCTTGCATCAGCACCCATAAAAAATGAAATGTGACGGAAATGCTTTTCCATTCCGGGCTTTAAATAGGGCAACTCACCAACAGAAAGAGCATGCAAAATCTGAACGTTTTCAAGCTCATCTTTTCGCGCAACAAGTGCGTTTATTAAAGTCATTGGAAATGCACAATTGCCGTGCATTACTATTTTATCACCTGATTTAACAATTTTGACAGCTTCTTCTGGAGTTCTTAATTTCGATTTATAATGTTGCAACCAATATGATGACTTAATATTTGAAATAGTTGTTTCCTGCATCTCACTTTACCTTCAACTAATTTTGTGGAAAAAATATTAACTTTTTGTACTCAAGATCAAAAAGAACAGCTAACGTCTCATTCGTACAAAATCCATTTAAAGTACAAACTCCTTTAATAAGTCCATTGTTAGCCTTGATTGCTTCTTCAAGTCCATATTCTGCAATATCCAGCACATAATCTATCACAATATTATTTAATCCATAACTTGCTGTTCTTGAAACTATCGCTGGAATGTTAGGTACGCAGTAATGAATGACGTTATGAGCAATGAATACGGGATTAGAAATAGTTGTTGGTCTACTTGTAGCGATACAACCTCCCTGATCAATAGAAACATCAATAATCACAGCACCATGTTTCATCGATTTAACCATTTCTTCTGTAACTATGTGTGGAGTTTTTTCGCCTTTTATTAAAACTGCTCCAATTAAAACATCGGCGAATTTTACTGCTCTTTCAATTGTATATTCATTCAATGCAACTGTTACAATTTGTTTTCCGAGTTTCTCTTCAATTGCTTTTAGTTTGTAAATATCTTTATCAAGAATAATTACGTGAGCACCATATGCTAGTGCGGTTCTTGCTGCATTTGTTCCAACAGTTCCGGCTCCAAGAATCACGACCGCCGCAGGTGCCACTCCAGCTATTCCACCCAGCAAAATTCCACGACTTACGTCAAAGCGATTCTCTAAGTACTGAGCGGCAATTTGAATAGACATTTGTCCAGCAATTTCACTCATTACACTCAGAATTGGTAAGTTACCCTTAGAATCTTCCACAAGTTCAAATCCAATCGAAGTCACTTTTTTCTCAAGAAAAATCTCCAACACTTTTCTCCGCATAAATAAATGAAGGAAGGAAAAAACAATTTGTTCAGGATTTAGTTTATTTGCTTCATCTACCGTAAAAGGTGCAACTTTTAATATCAGTTCTGAACGATTGATCAATTCTTCAGCGGAGTAAACTAAACGAGCACCAACTTTTTCATATTCATCATTTGTAAACTTACTCTGACTACCTGCATCCTTTTCTATGAAAACTTGATGTCCTCGATCAACGAGTGCTTTAACACCTGCAGGAGTTAATGCGACACGTTTTTCTTCAAAATGAGTTTCTTTCAAAATTCCTATTCTCATTTTATTGCTCTAATTTAGTTAGAAGTTATTTTCAATTTAATTAAATTTTGTTTTGTATTGAAGCTGAGTATCGTCAGTTTTTAAGATATTTATTAAACCAGTTCAAACCTCTTTTTAACATATTAAGATAATGCTGTGGCTCATTTCTTATTCCGTGATCTTCTCTTGGATAAACAACATATTCAACAGTTCTTCCTAAAGTAATTAATGCCTGATACATTTCTTGGGAGTTTGCAATGTTAGTATATCTATCTTTTTCACCTTGAAGTATTAAAACAGGTGTTTGAATATTTTGAACATAGAATGCGGGCGAACGATTGACCCACAGGTGATTCATATCAATTGGTTTTTCCCAGTAATAATATCCGAAATACATTTTTTCAAAAATAGGTTGAAAAGTATTGGAAAAATCAGTGAACCAGCTAAAAATGCCATACATAGAAACTGCTGCCGAAAATCGATTAGTTTGAGAAATAATCCAATTGGTTAAATAACCTCCATAACTTCCACCAATCACTCCCATCCTGGTTGTATCAACAAAACCTTCTTCGATAACAAAGTCAACAGCAGCTATTGCATCCTCAAAATCTTTTCCACCAAGGTCATAACGATTTGCTTGTCCAAATTCATCCGAATAACCCGAACTACCACGAATATTCGGTGCAACTACTACATAACCTTCATTAGCATAAACTTGCATTGGATAACTTTGCAGTAATGTTCTCTTAAATACACTATATGGTCCGCCATGAATACAAAGTATTAATGGATATTTATGTTTTTCATTAAAAAAAGTGGGTTTAACCAGTAAAGCATCAATTATGAATTTTTTATCTTTAGAGATATACTGGATTAATTCTGGTGGACTTATTGTGTACATTTCAAGTTGTTTTGAATAATTAGAGAGAATTTCTATTCTACCTTTATTTAATCTGGCAATTTCTCTTAATGACTTGTGATCTTCGTAAATAAAAAAAAGATCCCCATCTTGTGTAATTTTCAGATTACTTATGACAGAGTTTGGTTCAGTAATTCTAAAAATTTGTTTTTTATCAATATCGATCTGATAAACGGGTGTATAAACGCCCTGATTCACTAGCAAAAAAATTTTATTCTGAATTGGATGCCAAGTGTAACTTAAAACCGATAAATTAAAATTTTCCGTCAAGTTAATTCGAGTATTAGTTTTCAAATCAAGCAACTCTATATCAGTTTCTGCAAATTCAATATCGGGTACAGTTTGACTGACAAATGAAATGTATATTTCATCTGGTGATGTTTCTGGATTTGTTTCTGGTCCATCAAAATCAGTAATTTGTTTAACTTGACCATCGAGAGTTAAAAGGAAAAGGTCGTGTTTTTGTTCGTCATTATACTCTCCCGTGTAGTTTGTTTGATATAGTATGAAATTGCCTTTTGATGAGAAGGTAACGTTGCTTATTCCTGCATCGCCCGTAAAAAGTTTCTTTTTAGTTTTGGAATTAAAATCATAAATCCAAATCTCTTTTTCTGGATTCGATTTTGGATAAACAATCTCATCGTTTTTAGTTATTACTTTTTCCTCTAGAGCCTTTCTAATACTATCATCCAATTCCTTTTCCGTAAGTAAAGCTAAAAACCTACCATTTTTTGAAAAAGTGAATTCTTCGATACCATTTGTTAACGTTAAGAAAACCTCAGCTTCACCACCATCAACTGGAATTCGCCAGAGTTGTCGCACACCTTTAATAGTTTTTCCAAGTTCGTTTTGAAATTCTCTATCAGTAAGGAAATAAATAAATTTTCCGTCAGGTGAAAATTTCACACTACTTACGCTATTTTTTGAATGAGTAAATTGTTTTATTTCTTGAGTTCGAGTATTTAATAGATATAACTGAGTATTCCATTTAGGTACGGACCAATCTGCTTTACGAATTGTGAATGCTACAAATTTGCCGTCTGGAGATGCAGAAATTGATATCGGATATTCCAAATGAAATTGCTCTTCAATAGTAAATTTCTGCTGAGCGACTAAAGTTGATGATAGAAATAAAATCAATAAACCAATAACCTTAAACATAATTATCTCCTTGTTTATTTCTTAATTTAATCAAATCTAATATTTGTAAATCATTCAAAAATATTCTAATGCTTAAATTTGTAAAATTCTTAAGAATAATTTCAGGAACAAGAAATGAATTTACTGAATAAGTTACCAATAGTTATTTGCATAATTTTACTTAATCAAATTTTATATTCGAATGACACATTAAAATCTCAGATTACAATAAAAGCCAATTCAGGGATCAACATTAGTCAAATTGCTTTTTCAAACTGGACTCAAGGTGGTGAAAATTCGTTCACGTGGACAATTTTCGGGAACCTGTTCATCACAACTAAATCTGAAAAATGGACTACGCGAAATACTTTAAAATTTGCATTTGGAAGAACAAAACTCGGACATCAAGAATTCCGAACAAATGACAATGAATTTTTCATAGAAACTGTGTTTTCCCGAAATATTGGCTGGGCTGTAGATCCATTCTTTGGTAATTCAATTAGAAGTCCAATTACTACAGGTTTTTCTTACAAAACAAAAACCCCGGAGAGAATTGCAGACTTCTTCGACCCAGGCTATGTAACTCAAACCCTTGGATTTACATACGATAAAATTAAAGGCATAAAATCAAGGCTCGGAATTGCCATCCAAGAAATTTTTACAAACAGACATAGGAAATTCAGTGATAATCCTGCAACTAAAGATGTAGTAGAATCATTCAAATTGGAAAGTGGTATAGAGAGTGTGACTACTACTGACTTTAAATTACTTGATAATACCTTTTATAAAAGTACATTAAGATTGTTTTCTAGATTTGAAAATATGAAAGTTTGGGACGTTAGATGGGATAATTTGATAACAGCTAGAGTGAATAATTATATTAATGTCAACCTAAATGTTCTAGTTGTATTTGATAAAAAACAATCAACACGAACTCAATTAAAAGAAGCATTACAATTAGGACTTGTTTATAACATATTTTAACAAAACTTATGGATAAAGTAAAAAAATACAATCGTTCAAAAATGCTTATAGAAATACTGGAAATTCTAATCAATCTAACCTTTATATTTTTATTAGTTTTCAGCCCAATTGCAAAACAAATTGAATCCAAAGCCTTTTCAATTACACAAAACGATTATCTCGCATTTCTTCTATTCATTTTAACTATTGGCTTTATTAATTCTCTTCTTAATTTTCCACTAAGCTTTTACTCATCTTTCATACTTGAGCACAAATATAATCTCTCAAACCAAAACTTATTAAGTTGGATAAAAGAAAACTTCAAATCTTTACTAATTTCATTAATTATATTACTTCCCATTGCACTTTTATTTTTTTATTTACTTAAGAACTATCCTGAAAACTGGTGGATATTTCTAACAATCATTGTTTTCCTATTTTCAATTTTGCTTGCGAAAATTGCACCTACAATAATCTTTCCACTATTTTATAAATTCAGCCCACTTGAAAACGAAACTCTTAAGAATATGCTTAACAGTTTATGTAAAAAACACAATATTGACTTCAGTGGGATTTATAGCTTTAACCTTAGCAAAACTACTAAAAAAGCAAATGCTGGATTTACTGGCATATTTAAATCAAAAAGAATTATACTAAGCGATACATTAATCGAAAATTTCACTGACCAAGAAATTTTAACCGTTTTTGCTCACGAACTGGGACATTACAAGAAAAAGCACATAATTAAAAATATTTTTATAGGTTTAATCACTACATTCTTGATTTTTTTCATAACGAATAAAATTTACTTGATACTTCTCGTCAACTTTTCGTTTAATTATCCTTATCAATTGTCAGCATTACCATTGTTGTTTTTAATCTTATCAATTTTTTCTTTAATATTAATGCCATTTCATAACATTCTCTCAAGAAAATTTGAATATGAAGCAGATAGATTTGCAGTTGATTCGACTAATGATAGAATATCTTTCATAAACGCGCTGAATAAAATCGCTAAAATCAACCTAGCGGATAAAGAACCAAATCCAATTATAGAATTTATATTTTACAGTCATCCTTCAATCAAGAAAAGAATAGAAAGATTAGAGAAGCACGTAGTTTGAATTAAAAATTATATGAATTTTATTTTTGATTAGCATTAATTCAAATCAGAGTAGAAGCTTTAAAATTCATTATCAATCTCTAACACAAAAATTTAAAAACTCACTCCAATTAAAAAAGTTTAGCAATCAAATCTTTATAAAAAGTATTCTAGTAGAATAAAATCATTTGATTATCTACAACAAATAAAAATGCCTATACTTGAAATTTTAATTTTAATATTAAATCAAGTATAGGTGATTTGAAAATACTATCATGCACTTGTCATACGAAGCTAAACGTCGAATTTGATTTAAAAGCACTATGTAATGTTCTCAGCTATAATAAAAAATTCTAAACCTAACTCACTTAATTTTTCTATTTAGAATTCAAATAATTTAAAACTGCATGATTGAATTCTTCTGGTTTTTCGATCATTACCATGTGACCACAATCTTTTATCTCAACAAGAGTTGAATTATTAATTTTTTGCTTACCAATCTTAAAGACATCTGCTGGAAATCCAGGATGTAAATAAGGATTTGGTATTAACCCATCTTTATCACCGTAAATAATTAACGTAGGTACTTTCACTAAGTGTAACTTGTCACTTGTAGGTTCATCAATCATACCTTTTACAGATCTACTTACAGCTCTTGCAAATTTGTCAAACTCCTTCGATTTTGCCATTCTAACTCGCTCTTCAACCATCCATTCAAGTTCATTTCTCCAATTATAGAAATTATTTTGAAGGTTTCTTCTAACACCTTCTTCATTTGTTGTCTTAACACTTTTAATAGTCACTGCATTTTTTAACCACTCACCCTCACCGCGATTAAACTTTTCAAAGCCAGCGGGAGCAAGTAATATTAAATTTTTAATTCTTTCTGGGTAATTAATCGCTAATAAAATTCCAATTTGTCCCCCCATCGAGTGCCCAACATAATTTACTTTATCAACGCCCAAATCATTTAAGAAATCAATTATTGATTTAACAAAAAATGTCATATTATAAGAATAGTCACCTTTATCGGATTTACCATAACCTGGTAAATCAATTGCAATCACACGATAATGCTTCATCAGTTTGCCAATGTTATATCTCCAAAAACCAGCATTACTGGCAAGTCCATGCACAAGTAAAATTACCTCTCCTTTACCTTGATCGATGTAAGAAATCTTTGGATTTGTTTTACTGTACATTACTGGAAAACCATAATCAATGTCAGAAAATTCAAGTGCAGGTTTTACCGTATGAATAAATCCGTTACATGAAATTAAGGTCAATGAAAAAATCATTGTAAATATGATTTTAAATTTGTTCATGATTCCTCCTTTAGAACATTAGCCAGTTTAATGTGGTGAAAACAACCCACGGGTCTTTTGGCTTATGCCCAAAATAAGTTACATCTTTAGAATCATAAAAATCGCCCACCTTCATATACGCTGCACTAAAAGTCCAGGATAAAAACACTTTTAAGTTATATCTTAATTCAAAATTCAATTCTGTTCCAATTAGTGAGCCACCACCTTTAGGGATGACGTTAGAGAATGCCATAGCTAATCCCATTTTTGTGTTGAGTTTATTTGGAATCCAATCTCTCATATAATTCGTGAACAATGCTGTTACGCCATATCCCATATTTGAAATATCATGAACTGCCGAGTAGTATCGATTAACAACTTGTGGATCGGGAAATAAAAGGTAAGCACGATGATTACTATAAATTCCAACAGGTGATCCATAAACATTACCTGTTATAACCGAATTAACTTTACCATCCATAGCATTATTTAGATCACCTGTTGTAATTAAAAATTCCATATTAATTTTATCATTTGCAGTCATTCCATACTTGTATGAAATCTGACCGTTCAAAGCAAGTCCAAAAACATCAGCCGCTTTTTTTGATCCATTATCTCCAACAGAATCAATCTTACCAATGTTTGTTATAGCATATAAATCATACCACCATCTTCCCATTAAGAAATCTCTATTGTATGCTATTCTTCCTCCTAACCAAAAAATATCGGCTGTGTACGTTTGTGTTTGACCTGGAAGCCTTAATCTGAAAGCACCATTATATTCAGCAAGTGCGGAGTTTAAACCTTGCCCCAGTACTGAAATTCCACCTGAATTTTTACCTCTATCATAAATGTACCACAGGTCTACACCTAGCTCTAATAAAGGTTTCACACGCGATTCTATATCAATCATCCATAATACAACATCATCATCACTTCTTATTTCATTTTCCCACAATTGAAACATTCCCAGACGTGCTTTTGTAGCGGGATTGATATTAATGAAAGAATTAATTCCAACAGCTTGTGTTCCCCAAAATGAGAGTTTGTATCCACTTGTTTGTGCAACTTGAACCGTTGTAACATTCGGGTCTCTGACATTATCAAAAAGTCTTTGAAGCCCTACAACAATATTCCAATTATCAGATGGTCTAATCTCAACATTTGCGAGTAGAGTTTGAAGGTTTATTTGACCGGCATTTAAACCACCTCCACGATTATTCCCAACACCATAGGCTTGATCTCCCCATGTATAGTCAATTTTAAATAGTGATCTAAATGTTGCAAATCCGTCCAGAACTTTGGGTTGATAGACAAAAAAAGGAACAAATCTTTGCTCTACATAAACAGAAGTTTGAGCCAATGTATTAGTTGAATTCTGGCCAAATAGACGACCAATAACTTGACCTTGTAGAATTTCATTGGTTGGGGAAACATTTGATGCAGTCATTCTGGTAAATGAATAACCGATAAATTGAAATTCACGAATTGGTGAGTCATCAACAACTTCATCTTGACTAAAAGAAACTGTATAAAACGAGATGAATAATAACAATAAAATGTACTTCATAATGCCCCCAGAATTTTTTTTGAGATTACTAACAAATTCCACTTTAAAGACTATTTGAAGACAAATTGAAATCTGACCAGACCTGTTCTTCACTTACACAATTAATTAATCTTGAAAAATTCATATGCCTTTCGTCCTGATAAAAATCTAGATAAAGATTATTAATTATTAAAAGCAGCTAAACAAAAAGAACACCAAAACAAAAAAATCATACACAATTCGAGCAAAAGATAAAATTTCAAAAAAATAATTAGACGAACTTGCCCCAGCTGAAACATTAAATGCTACCAGGACAAGTTCAGTTTAAGTTATTTTGAATACAATCATCTAAATTTCTTTTGTATTTATCTTAGTTCGACATTTACTCTTTTCGCATATATTGTTACAATTCAATTTTTTAACTTTAATTTTGTTTTACGAACACCTGAACCCAGGTTCTCCCCAGAGGAACACCATTATATTTTGTACTACCAAAACCTTCTTGAACTGTTGGTGGTGTAAATCCCTGCAACGGTGGCTCAACCTGAATAACTTCGTAAGTCATTACATTATTTTTAATTTGATAAATTCCTTGGGATTTTAAGGCAACTGGTGTTTGTTGATTTAGAGAAATTGGGTATATCAATGTGTCTGTTTTACCAGCAGATTGGAATGTACCCCTGTAAGTTACAGAAACATCAGTACTGTCAATAGCAACAACGTTATAAGTATTATTTCGATCGAAAGTAGCAGTAATTTTTTTTGTTTTAAGTGTAAGTCTTAATCCAAAGGCAACATTATTACCTTCGGATACCCAGGTACCATAAATTGCATCTGTAGGACCAGTAGGTCCAGTCGTATCTTCTTCTTTCTTGCAAGAAGTGAACAAAAGAGCAAAGGCAAGAACAAGTGAAAGAATATATGGTTTCATGTTAACCTCCATTAGTTAATTATTGTTGTTTAGTTGGACTTATAGAGTTAAGATGCATTTTAAGCAGGAGTTTTTTATCAATTTTCCCTGTTTCATTTTTAGGAAGCTCAGAAACAAATTCTACATGTTTTGGAATTTTGTATTTAGCGAGATATCCTCCACAAAAATTGGTTAAATCATCTATCGTTAGATTAAAACCTTCCTTTAATACAATATAAGCCTTACCAACTTCCCCCCACTTTTCATCTGGTACTCCAATAACTGCAGCCTCTTTAATCGCCTGATGCTTATACAACACCTTTTCAATCTCAGCCGGATAAACATTTTCACCACCTGAGATGAACATGTTCTTTTTTCTATCAACTATGTAAAGATATCCTTCATCATCTTCGCGGACTAAATCACCGGTATAAAACCAACCGTCTTTCAGTGAAT